>WBZO01000131.1_pt1 | contig 200822 bp, 175 predicted proteins | sample 5204261 | NCBI WGS metagenome assembly WBZO01 (sample SAMN12412400, study PRJNA552823) | activated sludge metagenome | isolation source: activated sludge from anammox sidestream of wastewater treatment plant... | place: USA: North Carolina | collected 2017-09
CCCTCCCCCCACCCCGAAACTCCGCCCGGCACTGACTCGAACAACTATTCTTAGTACTTCAGTAAGCGCCGCTTGGGCCTTTAGGGTTCTTTTTTCATACTTTTCGTAACCAAATGAGGGACATGACACTCATAGTCACGAGCAACCTTTAGTCCGCGCATCGTGGGATGCGCCTGCGAATCGATAGATGAGCCCCGCAGATCACTCACTTAGCCTTACCGAGCGCCTCTACAAGGCGCGCGGCGGCGATCTGCTGCGTTACTTGCGGCGCAGCGCCGGAAGTGATGCGGACGCCCGCGACATCGCACAGGAGGCCTTTTTGCGCTTCTGGCGTCTGGAAGATGCGGAACGGCTGCGCGCCCCCGAGGCCTACCTCTTTCGCATCGCCGGCAATCTTCTCTATGAGAGGCGCCTGCGCCAGCGCGGCGAGCGCAAGGGCGAGGCCGCAGCCGAACCTCTGGTCGATGACAGCACTCCTTTGGACCTGGCGGTGGCTGCGGAGGAGATCACGATGCTGCGCACCGCGGTCCGCGGACTGCCGGCGCTGTGGCGCGCGATCCTTACCCTGCATTTGCGCGACGGCCTGACGTTCGCGCAGATCTCCACCCAAACGGGCATCACCACTTCTCTGGCCAAGAAGTACTACTACAAGGCCGTCAGCGCCTGCCGGGAGCGGCTGACGGACGCCGCGACCGGTCCAGGACGGAAACCATGAACGCCAAAGAACAGGCAATCGAATGGTTCACTCGCCTGCGCGAGTCCGACTTCTCCGTCGCGCAACGCAAGCAGTTCGTCGCGTGGCTTCTGGAATCGCCCGCTCACCTGCGCGGCTATCTGCGTACGGCGGAAGTGTGGAGCACCTTGCAATCCGCCGACGTATGGACCGATGAAGCGACGGAAGACCTGCTCGAGACCGTGCGCCAGTCGAAGGATGCAGCGCTTTCCAGGCTGGAACCGCGGGACATTGCCCAGCCCCGGATCAAGCGGTCGCGCGGGTGGCTCCCGCTTGCTTTGGGCACGGCCGCCTTGATGCTGGTCGCGTTGGTGACCTGGCAGCTGACGGACCGCAACGGCGCTACGTACAGGACGGTGCGCGGCGAGCAGCGCTCCTTCACTTTGCCGGACGGCTCGATAGTCCAGCTCAATACGCTGTCGACGTTGAAAGTGAGCTTCGACGAGGACTACCGCCGTCTGGAGCTTGCGCGCGGCGAGGCCTACTTCCGCGTCGCCCCTAACAAACACCGGCCTTTCGAAGTGCGCACGCCGTTCGCGGTGGTGCGCGCGCTCGGAACGGAATTCAATGTCTACAACCATCCGGCGTCCACCCGTATCGCGGTCATCGAAGGCAAGGTCAGGGTGTTCTCCGCCGCCAGGCCCGAAACGCCGACGACAAGCAGATCGCCGGCGGCGGCCGTCGACCTGGTTCAGCGGCAATTCGCCGATGTGAATGAGCGGGGTCAAATCGATCCCATCCGCCCGCCCGGGATGCCCAATATCCAGGCCGCTACCGCCTGGACTCAGAGGCGGATCGTTCTGGACGGCGAGCGCGTCGATGCGGCCGCCGCCGAATTCAATCGCTACAACACCAAGCGGATCCAGGTAAGGAACCCCGCGGTAGCGGCGCAGCGCATCACCGGTGTCTTCAACGCCGATGACCCCGAAGCACTCGCCAGGTACCTGCAAGATGCTTTGGGTGTGCAGATCGAGAACACCGCCGACCAATTGACCATCAAATAGTCCGGGACACCGTAACCAAAGCACGGGATACCCACTCATAGGCTCCAGAGATAACGAACTCGAGCACGCGACGCGCAGCGGACTGTTCCGCCGCGGGAGCCGTCGTGCTGCGAACAGAGGAGTCTTATGAGCTTCAGAACATCCTGGGTGAGCGCGTTCGCACTGATCGGCGCCGCGGCATTGGCGAGTGAGAGCGCGCCGACCGTCCACTTCGACATCCCTGCCCAGCCGCTGGGTACTGCCTTGCGCCAGCTTGCCGACCAGACCGGCTTGCAGCTCGCGGTGCAGACGGCGATGACGATCGGCAAGAATGCGCCCGCCGTCCGGGGCAATTTCTCCGAGCGCGAAGCCTTGGAGCAGCTGCTGAAGGGCAGCGGACTGAGCTTCAAATTCCTGGACGGCCGCGTGGTGGCGATCAAGCTCGCCGATGAGCAGGTGAGTGCCGACAGGTCCGCCGGGAATGGACGTCTATTGGTGCAGGCAGGGACTTTTGCCACTTCCCAAGGCACCCGGCCAAGCGCCGAGCCTGCGCAGGACGCAAAGACGCCGTCGGCACCTTCAGCGTCCGTAGGAGAAATCGTGGTCACTGCACAGAAGCGCGCAGAGCGCCTGCAGGACGTGCCGGTGCCGGTGACTGCGATCGACGCGCAAATGCTGGCCACCTACGGCCAGCTGCGCGTTCAGGATTACTACGCCAGGATTCCGGGCCTGGGATTGGCTCTCATCGGAGACGGCGGTTCGCCGAGCATTACCATCCGGGGCGTTACCACGGGAGGACAGACGAACCCGACCGTGGCGATCACGGTCGATGATGTCCCGTTCGGATCATCGCGCACGGAGGGCGGCGGCTACTTCGTGCCGGACATCGATCCGGGTGATCTGGCGCGCGTGGAGGTGTTGCGCGGTCCTCAGGGGACGCTGTACGGAGCCAGCAGCATCGGCGGCCTGCTGAAGTTCGTCACGGTGGAGCCGACGACCGATGCCGTGAGCGGGCGGTTGCAGGCCGGTGTGTCCGAAGTGCGCTATGGCGAAATGGGGCATAGCCTCCGCGGCGCCATCAACGTTCCATTGGGTAGCACGCTGGCCATTCGCGCCAGCGGATTCACGGGGCGCGACCCCGGCTACGTCGACAATCATCAGGCTGGGCGGGACAACGCCAACCACAGGGACAATGAAGGCGGCCGCGTGGCCATGCTGTGGCGTCCGTCGGATGCGTTCTCGTTGAAGCTCAACGCCATGGTTCAAGACAGCGAGAGGGCGGCCATCGACGAGATCGATACGCGACTGCCGGGAATGCAGCGCGATGCGCTGCCGGGTACGGGCGGATATACGCGCAAGACTCAGGTCTACAGCGCGGTCGTGAACAGCAAGCTGGGCAACGTCGATCTGACTTCGGTGAGCGGCTATAACACCGACCGGAACGATACGGTCATCGATCTCACGCTCATCCCGATCTTCAGCAGCCTGGCGAGCACTAACTTCGGCGTGCCCGGCGCGGCCAATCCGTTCTCCCGACGCAACAATAAATTCACGCAGGAAATTCGCGCGCTCGTGCCGATCGGGCCGAAAATCGATTGGCTGTTCGGCGGGTTCTATACGGGAGAGAGATCCAAGGGGCCTGCGCTGTTCGCCGCGGTGGATCCGGGCTCGGGCGCCGTGGCGGGCATCCTGACGCGGGCCGAAAAACGCAGCAACTATACCGAGTATGCGGCGTTCACCAACTTGACGTTGCACCTGACCGATCGTTTCGACCTCCAGGTGGGTGGACGCCTGAGCGAGAACGAGCAGACCTTTACGGAAATCAGGAGTGGCCTGCCGGCGGTGATCAATCTCTTCTATGGCGGTGTCACCGCCCTTCCGGAGGTGCGCTCGAAGGATACGCCATTCACTTATCTGGTGACGCCCAGCTTCAAGGTATCGCCGGACCTGATGGTTTATGCGCGCTTGGCGTCGGGTTATCGTCCGGCGGGACCCAATATATTCTGCACGGCGTCAGTCCCGTGCGCGTACGGCGCGGACACGAGTCAGAACTATGAGGTGGGATTCAAGGGGGATTTGCTCGATCGCGCTCTTTCGTTCGACGCCTCGCTCTACTACATCGATTGGAAGGACATTCAGATCAATCTCCGCGATCCCAACTCGCTCGTGGGCTACGTGGACAACGCGGGCACCGCCAGAAGCAAGGGCGCGGAGCTGACGATTACGGCACGACCCCTGCGCGGTCTCACCATCACGGCATGGGCGGCGTACAACGAAGCGGAGCTCACGCAGATCAGTCCCACCAGCACCTTGCAGGGTCGCCCGGGCGACAGGCTGCCGTACAGCAGCCCCTTTTCCGCCAATGTTTCGCTCGACCAGGAATTTCCGCTCGGCGCCGCGACGGGTTTCGTCGGGGGCTCGGCAAGCTTCGTCGATGACCGCAAGGGTGGATTCAGAACCCTCGGGCGGGTGATCTTTCCGGCGTATACGCAGGTCGATTTCCGTTCCGGGATTCAATATGGCTCCTGGGAGCTGAGCTTGTTCGTCAACAACCTGACGGACGAGCGCGGCGTCTTGAGAGGTGGACTCGACTCTACGGCCGGCGCCGCAACGCTTTTCACGTACATCCAGCCTCGTACCGTCGGGGCATCGCTCACGAAGATGTTTTGAGCGCCTCGGCGCGTGGTAGCATCGATCGCTTCTACGTCCAAACATGAGAGCGAGCGGGATGAACACTCGGGTCGGGTGGGGCACGGCGCTGCCGGCCGCAATACTGTTGGTTGCCGCGTTTGTCGCCGCGGACGCGGCAAACGTCGATACGGCGCAGCGAGCGGGAGATGAGCCCATACCCTCCACGCTTCCCGGCGCGCCCGGGGGAGGCGTCGTCGTCGAGAAGAACGTCATGGTGCCAATGCGCGATGGCGTGCGATTGGCGACGGACATCTACCGTCCGGCAGCAGAGGGCCGCTATCCGGTAGTCCTCGTTAGGACACCTTACGGAAGTGAGTACGGGCCGATGTGGTCGGGGCGCGATTGGATCGCGCGCGCTCAGTACTTCGTCGAACACGGCTATGTGTTCGCGCTTCAGGACTGTCGCGGCAAGTACGATTCGGAAGGCGATTGGAGCGGCAAGCGCGACGAGGGCAAGGATGGGAGCGACGCCAGCACCTGGCTGGGAACGCAGCCGTGGTCCAGCGGCAAGGTGGGCATGACGGGCGGCTCGTACCTCGGAATGGTTCAATACTGGGTGGCCGATCAGGAGAACCCGTATCTGAAGGCCTTGGTTCCGATGGTCGCACCCGTGACCCTCGGGCGCGACAGGGCGGATTTCGACCGGCTCGCCGTCTATTCGGCCCGCGAAGGCGCATCCGCAAATCTGCTCTGGATGCTGCTGCATGACAGGCGAGTGATGCAGAGCTATCCAGGCATCAGCTTTCAGACCGCGCGCGAACATCTGCCGCTGATCGACTATCCGAAAATCTTCGGAAGTGAGATGGCATGGTGGCCGTTTCTGCTCAACCTGCGTTACGGCTTTTGGGAGGAGTATTACCTGCGCGCGGCACGCGGCGAATGGAGCAAGCCGATCGACACCGAGGGCTGGTGGAAAAGCTATCCGGAGCGCTATCGAAAAGTGCGCGTGCCCATGCTGCACGTCTCCGGCTGGTTCGATTGTTGCGGCGAGCAGCCGATCAAAATGTTCCAGCTCGTCAGGCAGTACGCCGTCGAGCCGCTCGCGCGGGATCACCAGCAGCTGCTGATGGGTCCCTGGGTGCATATCGTCGGGTCATCGAAGAACGGCGAGATCGATTTTGGACCGCAAGCCCGGATGGACGCCGATGAGGTCTCGCTGCGATGGTTCGATCGCTGGCTCAAGGATGTGGACAACGGCGTCGACAAGCAGCCCGCCGTTCGCGTGTTCGTCATGGGAGAGAACCGGTGGCGTGAGGCGGCGGATTGGCCCATCCCCGGCACCGTGTTCACCAAGTACTACTTGCACTCGAAGGGCGAAGCCCGGCTCACGCGAGGCGGTGGCGGCCTCTCGACGACGCTGCCCGCCGATGAGCCGGTGGATCGTTACACCTACGATCCAGGCCATCCTGTGCCGGGGTTCGTGAGCGATACGACGCAATCGCTCGGCGCCCTCGACATGACGGTGGTCGAGAAGCGCGCTGACGTCCTGGTCTATACGAGCGCGGTTCTGGACAAACCGATCGAAGTGACCGGGCCGTTGAACGCGGTCGTGTATGTGTCGACGTCCGCGCCGTCTACCGATTTGATCGTGCGGCTGATCGACGTGCATCCAAACGGCACTCCGTACAACGTGTTTCTCACGTACGCGAACGCGTACCGGACGCATTGGGCGCGGGAGGTAAAGCAGGGCAGGGACGGCGTGCGCATCATCAAAGCTGACATCGCGCTGCCGCCGACGAGCGTCCTGTTCCAGAAGGGACACCGCATTCGCGTCGAAGTGGGCAGCTCGGATGCGCCCGTAAGCCGCGGACTAAACGTCGAACCCGGTACCGAGCCCTACGCAAAGACATGGAACGTGGCGCGGCAGACGATCTATCACGATAAAGCCCGTCCCTCGCACATCGTGCTTCCTGTCATTCCTCGCTGAGTTTGCACCCGGCGTCGCGTGAGCCGGCGCAGCTTCTCAGTCGTCTCTTACAGTGCAGCGCCAGCCCGCATTATTCATGGAACGCTTAGTTGCCCTACTTCGACAGAGTCCGATCGGGGAAGGGGGGTTCGGGGCTGTGCCGTTCCATGAATAATGCGGGCTAAGGCAGATAGATCACCGGCAGCTCCGCGGTGCGCCTGATGTACTATTGCCGGCGATGCCGTCCGACGGTGCAGGGGGAGAACGGCTATGTTTGCCAGACGGGCATTCCTTATGAAAACGCTGGTGTCGATCGCCGTCGTTTGCATCGTTCCAGCCATCGTGCAGGGGCAGCAACAAACTTCGCGCGCCCAGCCCGGAACGAAATGGACCGACGAGCAGCTCAAGCAGGCCGTGGCCCCCATGCGTGTGGGCCGCAAGCTCATGCCGAAAAGCTGGCCTGACGGCGCCCGGGTCGCCGTTTGTCTGAGCTGGGACGTGGACAACGAGGCGATCGAACTGGCGGCCGGCGTAACGGCGCCGATCCAGCTCTCCGACAGCGAATACGGCATGAAGGAAGCTCTGCCGCGAATCCTGGCGCTGTACGACCGCTACCGCATTCCCGGATCCTTCTATATCCCGGCCGCGAATGGCGTGCTGTATCCCGAGCTGATCGTCGAATTCAAGAAACGACCGCAGCATGAGGTGGGGATCCATGGCTGGATCCACGAGAATCTGGTCGAGATCAATGATCCGGTGGAGGAGGGGCGGCTCCTGCACAAGGCGATCGATTTCTGGAGCCAGGCCCTGGGAAAGAAACCGGTGGGTTATCGGGCGCCATTCTGGACATTCAGCGCCCACACGCTGGATCTGATTCGCAAGGCGGGCTTCGAATACGACAGCAGCGCGATGGGCATGGATGCGCCGTACGAGATTGCATCCTCCGGCCGGGCGACGGGCCTCGTGGAGCTGCCGATCAGCTGGATTCTCGATGACGCGGCCTACTTCGGACTGCACCACCAGACCGGGCAGTCGCCCTCACCGGAGGTGACCTTTAAGGTCTTTCAAGACGAATTCGATCAGGCGTACGCGGAGGGGACTCTCTTCATCCTCACCCTCCACCCGATGATCTCAGGACGCCGCTCGCGCATGATGTACTTCGAAAAGCTGGTCGAGCACATCAAATCGAAACCGGGCGTGTGGTTTGCGACCGGGCAGCAGATCGCTGCGTACGTCAAACAACAAAACGTCCGCTAGCCGAACGTCAGCACCGCGAACACCACGGCCGTCAGCGCCATCACCATGGCGATTTTTCCGAAGACCGGAATGCTGGCGGCCGCAGCGGTGTCACCCGCGGCGACACGGCGCCCCAGAGTGTGCACCCGCAAGACCACTATAGTGAGGATGACCACGGCGGTGACCTTGACGTAGAAGGTCCAGGGGAACGAAGCAAAGCCGCCCCATTTCATGTAGACCAATATCAGTCCGGTCAACCACAGCAGCGCAATTCCGGTCTCGCCTACCCGGGACATCACGGGCGGGAATCGCGCGAGCACTGATTTCTCCGGCGGCGCTGCTTTGGCGATGAGGCCGAGCATGATGGAGTTGGCGATGCCGGTGGCGAATCCCATCGCGAGACCGAGGAAGTGCAGAATGACCACGAGCTGAGTGAACGTGTGCACCTTTTGTTCTCCAGATCGCCTGATATGCGCTCGGGGAGCATCGCTCAGGCTGTAAGGGGGGTGTTTGGGTCAGGGGTGCACTCTAGTCCCACGGCCAGGCGGCCGTCAAACCATACGCGACTCGAAAGTCTTTCCGAAGTACGCAGCTGCGTCAGCTATTTCGCCGCCGAAGCGTCCACGTACGGCGAGTGGTTGAACGTGTACCGCGCAATCATCCGCTCCTGCGTTCCTTCAATGGCCACCAGCTCCATATGATGAGTCGAGTGCGAGAGTCCGCGCAGCATCGCGATGTCGGGGGCCACCGTAACTTCTTCGGAGCGTGGGTCGAAGGCGATGTCTTCGACGCGCCAGCTCGTGCCTGCCGTCTCGTCGCGGCTCACGAGGTCGAGCCGCTGGATGCCGGCGAGCGGCGCGTGCAGATGCGAGATCACCAGATCGTCTTCGGGCGCGACCGTGCAGAACACGGCACCGCCGGGCTGGATATGGTATTCGCGCAAGCGCAGCCCGCTGTCCTGAAGACGCCGGACGAAGTCGGGCGTCAGGACGGCGTGCAGATGTCCTGCGCGCACGGAATGGCGAATGTCCCGTCCCAGCTCCACGAGCTGACGAAGCTGCGCATGACATGTCTCGCAACTGAACAGGTGTTCTTCCAGCGCCGATTCCGCGGCGGCATCCAGCTCTCCGAGCCAGTACGCGATGAGAGTCGTCAACGGCGTGCCGAGGGCGCATTCGGGTGAGCTCATGACACGGCCTCCGTTACATTGAGACACGCACGCAGACGCTCGAGCCCGCGATGGCGGATCACGCGCACGTTGCCGGCGGATATGCCCAGCTCGCGGCCGACCGCGTCCGCGGGGCGGTCGTCATAAAAGGTCATCACGAGCACGGTGCGCTCGCGGGCCGGCAGGCGATTCAGGCACTGCTGCAGCTGGCCTTCATGAGAGGCCTCGGTACCTTCGTCGACGTCGGAGGGCAGATCGGCTGCGAACGTCTCCAACAGCCGCTCGCGACGGGCGACGTTGCGCCGTCCGTCGACGACCATCTGGCGGCAGCTCCCAAGAACGAAGGAGGCAACGCGACCCGGCTCTTCCACGGCACCGGCCCGCAGCTTCTGCAGGACCATCAGCAGTACTTCCTGCGTGAGGTCGGCCGCGGCCGCGTCATTACGCAAGTGTCGCAGGCCGTACAGACGGATACGGGGGGCGAAGCGTCGGCAGAACTCTGATTCCGCGGCCGCGTCGCGGCCGGGCGCTGCGGCACCGATCCGCCGCGCCAAGGTTGCGTCGTCTTCGTCGGGGATGGCCGGGGAATGCACGATGGCAGCATACCGTCGGCTTGCGGGAATCAGAAGGGGTTCCATATCGTGGAGGTGTAACGAATGGCGCCGTCGTTACACCTCCTCGTCGAATTCCCTTTTTACCCGGTTTTCGAGGAGCCGACCGATGATCACCAACCTTCAATCCGGTACCAACATCCATGAAATTGCCGACGGTATCTATCGCATCAATACGCCGGTCGCCCTCCCGGGGGCGGGGCAGTTCAGCTTCAATCAATACCTGATCGTCGACGAGGAGCCGATGCTCTTCCATACGGGCCTGCGCGGCCTGTTCCCGCTCGTCCGCGAGGCTGTCGGCACGGTGTTGCCCGTCGAGCGGCTGCGGTATATCGGGTTCTCGCACTTCGAAGCCGATGAGTGCGGCACGCTCAACGAATTCCTGGCGATCGCGCCCAACGCCGTTCCCGTCTGCGGGAAAGTCGCAGCGCTGGTGTCGGTCAATGATTTCTCGGATCGTCCGCCGCGCGCGCTGGCCGATGGAGAAGAACTCGCGTTGGGCCGGCACCGGATGCGCTGGTTCGATACGCCCCATATGCCGCATTCGTGGGAATGCGGCCTGATGATGGACCTCACGACACGCACGTTCTTCTGCGGTGACTTGTTCACGCAGGGTGGGTCGGGAGAGAAGGCGCTGGTCGAGTCGGACATCCTCGGACCCAGCGAAGCTTTCAGGGCGCCGATGGACTATTACGCGCACGCACCAAACACGACGTCGATCCTCGAGCGGCTGGCCGCTGAGCGACCTGCGACGCTTGCCTGCATGCACGGCAGCGCCTGGCGCGGGGACGGAGCGAGGCTGTTAGGCGAATTGTCCGCGGTGCTTGCACGCCAGGTCAGCCCCTGATCATCTCCGGCGCGACACTGATCGATGGCGCTTCGGAGCGACCGCTCGAGGGCTGTCGATCCGGAGCGCGGAAGCGATAGATGTTCGAGCTGGAAGACAGGCTCACGTCGAGCCCGATCCGATGGCATCGTGCCCCTGTCCCACGCGCTTCCTGAGCTCGGCCAGTTCTTCTTTTCCCAGGACGCGCGGCGGCTTTACGGGCGCGTTGCGAGCCGCATCGAAGAACGGATTCTGCCGATAGCTGCCGCCGAGCCGGCCCTGCAGGATCGACAGCACGATTCCAAACATTCCCTTGAACATCGCCAGGGGCGTGGGCTTTACCGATCCGATGGCCGCATCCGTATTCACGTGCGCCTGAACGGGACCAAATGTTTGTTCCATCGATTGAGGCGAGCGGGCGAGAGCGGTATGGACGATGCCGACGTAAGCCACTTTCATGTCCCGCGGCGTGTTGGCGATCGGCGTTGCGCAACACTGCGCGTACCAGCGCAGCAGCCCTTTCTCCGTCAGCGACATGCAGGCCAAAGACTCCATGCCGCGCTCCAGGTGAAAGCGCTTGGACATCACCGGGACGATCTTCGTGCCGCCGTGCTCATCCAATACGGATTCCGGATGCCCGAGAAAATGCGCGTAGGCCTGGCAATCCTTGCAATAGCAGATGGCAGGGTGGGTCATGGCGGGCGTTTCCACGTAACCGCGGATCTTTCCGCACTGGCACTGCAATGGATGGCTCATGACCTCGGCTCCTGATGCTTCCGGAGCATACGCCAGAGCCAGCCGCCCGGCGAACTGCCTGGGTTCTTTGTTCGACCGGGATTCGCGGATGAGGCACAATTTCCGGGCCGGCCGGCGCCGCCCGGCTTTGGAGACCGCAGCCAATGACCAGCAGCGATAAAGTTTTCGCGGGCTCGATTCCGCGGCTCTATGAAACCCATCTGGTGCCGCTGATTTTCGAGCCTTATGCCGTGGATTTGACGCAACGCCTGGCTAAGCGGCCGATTACGCATGTGCTCGAGATCGCTTGCGGTACGGGAGTGGTGACGCGAAGGTTGGCGTCCGCCCTGCCTGCGGGCGTTTCGATCGTGTCGACGGACCTGAATCAGCCCATGTTGGATATGGCAGCCGAGATCGGCACGCATCGCCCTGTGAAATGGCGGCAGGCCGACGCCATGAAGCTGCCGTTTCCGGATGGAATGTTCGATGCCGTGGTGTGTCAGTTCGGAGTGATGTTCTTTCCCGACAAGGCCAAGGCGTACGCGGAGGCGCGGCGCGTGCTGACGCCGGGCGGGCTTTTCATCTTCAACGTATGGGATCGGATCGAAGAGAACGAGTTTGCGGATGTCGTGACGCAGGCGCTCGTGGAAGTGTTTCCGCGGGATCCGCCACGCTTCATGGCCCGTACGCCCCACGGTTACCACGATCGTCAAATCATCCAGCGCGACCTTGCCGCCGGCGGATTCACCGCGCCGCCACGAATAGATACCGTCGCCGCTCGCAGCCGGGCGCATTCCCCCGACGTTCCGGCGATCGCTTATTGCCAGGGCACACCGCTGCGGAACGAGATCGAGGCGCGCGACGCTTCACGGCTGGCTGAGGCCACCGCGGTCGCAACCAAAGCCATCGCGCACCGGTTCGGCCACGGCGCCGTGGACGGCAAGATCCAGGCGCACGTCGTCTCGATAGAAACGTGACGTTCGGTACTTGCCGCCCGCGCGCGCCGATCTCAGCCGAACAGCTTCCCCACCGAAGACAGCACGGAGCCTAGATCGTTACCCGCCGGCGCTTGGCCGTTCGGACTGATCTTGTCGATTACCTGAGGCAGCAGGCTGGCGAGCGTGTTTGCCGCATCGGGCACGGCAATACCCGCTTGTTTGGCCATCTCGCCGATGGTGCCCGCGCCGAGCACTTGCTGGACCTGTGCGCCCGAGATGGGCAGATTCTGACCGGTGCCGAGCCATGACTGCAGGACATTGCCGAGGCCCTGTTGCTGGAATGCGGCAGTGAGATTGCTCAAGGCGCCCGGCTTGCTCAGCAGGGCGATCAGCTGCTGCAGCAATATGGCCTGCACGCCGCCTTTACCGCCGCCGAGGTTGCCGCCGATTGCGCCCGCGACCTGATCGAGTAGTCCCATGACCTTGTCCTCCGGTGATGTGGGGAGGGCGATGATACGTCTGGCGCGGGCGCACGCGTGAACAAAAGTTTGTTATGTGGGTCGGTGCCTTTTGCGCGGGGGTGAGTGGCGGCGGCAAAATTCTTATAAATCAATGTGTCGGCACGATGAAGTACAAGCGCGGCGTGTTCGATGGCGGCCTGGGATTCACTTACCAGGACAAATTCGCCTACATCCCGCCGCGCACCGTCGGACTGTCGGTGACCCGAACGTTTTGACCTCGCGCAGCCGGTGAGGTAGCGCGCTCGTTTCTGATCGAGCCGTCAGCAGCGTCGCGTGCCCCCGTAGCATCGGCCGGGCCGCGCGCTGCAGGTGGCTTACTTCTTGGCCTTCGGTCTGCTCTTCTTCCGCGCCGCCTTTTTCGGCTTCGCAGCTTTCTTTGGCGCCTGGGCCGTCGGCAGCTTGAGCACGCTTGCGCCCGAAACCGGGTCGGTGACGCCGAGACCGCCGCCCAGGTCTTCCAGCATGTCCCGGAAGCTGTCGAGGAACCCGATCATCTCCGGGCGGGCCGTGACGATGCTCTGGAAATTGCGCCATTCGCCGACGAGGCAGAAGGTCTGATCGCCCGTCTTGACGATGTGGCCGCCGAGGAAGCCTTTGAACCTGGGCCGGAGCTTGCGGTGCGCGTCGATGAACCGCTGCTCGTTCCCGGCCTTGACGCGAAAACGCACGATGTTGAACGCCGACATTGTTGTTCTCCAGTGGCGATGACTTGGAACCCGCGGTCAATGATACGCCTGCCCCGGCTGCGCCACGGGCCCGGAATCAATGCGCAGCCGATCTCCTCCTCGGCCGGGCAGCGTGCCGGCAGGCCCCCGGCATGCACAGCTTTTATACGGGAGGCAGATCGGCGCGCGGGGTTGCTGCAGGACAGAAGCCGCGGCGATATCCTTGGCATTGGCGCAATCGTGAATAAATACAGCCGCTTGAGCCGAGGGGGGATCACCGCGATGACGATTCTGAAACGCCTGCTCCGTTGGGTGGGCATTGCCCTGGGAGCCCTGGCGGCGCTCGCCGTTCTCGCTTACGGCGTCATCTACGCGAAGTCCGAACGGATCCTCGGCCGCAAATATGAGATCTTCGCGGCGTCGGTGTCGCTTCCGGCGGATGCGGCGTCCATCGAGGAAGGGCGGAGGCTTTCAATCGTGCTCGGCTGTTTCGGCGGCTGTCATGGCCAGCAGGCCGAAGGGTCCGTCATGTTCAATCAGCCGATGATCGGGCGCATCGTCGCGCCGGATCTCACGGCGTCGGTTCGTAAGTACGACGACGGGCAGCTCGTGACCCTCATCCGCAGCGGTCTGCGGCCGGACGGCGTCAGCACGTTCGTGATGCCATCGGAGAGCTTCGTCAACCTCTCGGACGAGGACCTGGGCCGCATCATTGCTTTCCTGAGGTCGTTGCCTGCAACGCGTGGGCTGGCGCCCGGCAATTCCGTCGGACCGCTCGGGCGCATCGGCATCGTCAGTGGTGAGTTCAAGTCAACGGCGCAGCTGCTTGCAGTGGCCAAGCCGGCTCCCGAGGCTTCGAGCGAGGAGGGCAAACGCGGCCGCTACCTGGCCCAGACGGCCTGCGGCCATTGTCATGGAACGAGCCTGCGCGGGAGTTCGAACCCGGATTTCACCAGTCCGCCGCTGCAGATCGTGGCCGCCTATTCCCCGGATGCATTCGCGCAGCTGATGCGCACGGGCGTTGCGCCGGGCGGAAGACAGCTGCGCACGATGAGTCCGTGGGCGAAAAACCATTTGTCGCACCTCACGGACGCGGAAGTCGCCGCGCTCTATGGCTATCTCCATGAGTTGCCAGCGGCGGGTGGAGCGCAATGAATCGCCGGTGCTTCAGGTCGATGCGCCCGCTTTCACGACCTTGCCGATCGTGTCCCACGTCCGCGTCGTGAGATTCTTCCCGAAGGTTTTTTCGATCAGCGTCATGAACACCGGGCCTTTGGGGCTCGGCACGTAGGCGGTGAAGATTTCCGTTCCACGGGTGCACAGAATGCGCGCACCATCGAGCTCGACCGGCAGCTTCACCCGCGACTTCGGCTCAGCGCGCAGTAACGTAACGATCCGTTTGGCTTTCGGCGCGAGGCGGAAGGAGCGGTACGGGTCCGACGCGAGGAGCGCCGCGAGCTCCTCGATCGAGCGCACGGTCGTGGCGAACACGCGGTCCAGGTTGGTCTTCATCGTAGCCTCGATCTTACGTTCGAGCGCGGCGCGTGGCGCGGAGCGCGCATCGAACACGATGTTCCCGCTGCCGAGCACGGTCCTCACGTTCCGGAATCCCGCCGCCTCGAAGCATTGCTTCAGCTTCGACATCTTGGCATTCAGCGGGCTGACGCCGCGCAGAAAGGCTGCGTAGGCGGGCATGGCGTTCTTCGTGTGCGGTCGCTTTGAGGCTGCTTTATTACGCCAGCGCTTCTTTGAACAACACCAGCAGGCGCGCCCAGGCTCTTTCCGCCTGTTCCGCGTTGTAGACCTTGGCATCCGGTGGGCACCAGCCGTGGAGCGTGCCCTTGTAGACCTCGATCTCCGCCGGCAGCTTCGCTTTGGCGAATGACTCACGCAGCACGTTCTTCGCATCGGGCTGCTTCTGGTCGTCGTTCTCCGCGATCGCGATCAGGAAGTGCGCTTTCGCCTTCGGGATCAGCAGGTGAGGGCTGTCCGGTTTGTCCGTCACCAGCCCGCCGCCGTGAAACGAAGCGCCGGCGCCAACGCGTGCAGGCGCCGCCGCCGCCGTCTGCAGTACCAGCGGGCCGCCCATGCAATAACCCGTGGTCCCGATCTTGCGCTTCCTGTCCACCGCAGGCTGGTTGTCCAGGTACGAAATGAAGGCCTTCGCATCCGTATTCGCCGTGGCCGCATTCAGCGATCCGCGCAGGCCCATGAGCGTCTTGCGGACCTCCGGGTCGTCGAAGTTCGCGTTCTCCGGGGCGGTCGGGGCTTTCTGTATTCGATAGAACGGGTTGACCACCAGCACGGCATAGCCGGATTCCGCCAGGCGCCTGCCCATTTGTTTGAACGCCGGCCTCAAGCCAAAGATGTCCGGCCAGACGAGCACGCCGGGGTGCTTCCCTTTCGCCGGATGCACGAAGTAGGCGTCGGCAGTGCCGTCGGGCGTCTTGATCTCGACCTCGGAGTGCGTCGTTTCGGCTGCATTGGCAGTCGGCGGCAATGCCGACACCAGACCTGCGCCGAGGGTCAGCGCGCCGAATTGCCGGCGGGAAAGCCCGCGCGTTCGGAGGGTATATGCGACCATGTCATCCAGAGAGTCGTTATCGCACATCGAGGGTCTCCCGCTGACGAATGCAGGCCGAAGGATTCGGGTTGCCGGATGTTGCCGCGACGTTCGCGTCGTCGCAAGCAGCGGGAGGGCGGGAGCTCGTAGACGCCGTTCTACCGAAGTCGGGTGCCGAGCGTGAGCACATCTGGCGACTGCGAGGATTTCGAGGCGATCCTGGAGCTAAAGCCGCTCTTCCTTTACGACATCAGCGTTCCGCTGGAGCCGAGCGCAGGTTGTGGGTGGGAGATATCCACAATTTTCAATTCAGCCGTGCCGTGTCTGCCCTGGCCTCCGTCGGCGAACAGCTCCAAAGGTTTTAGTCACCATATGTTTGCCGGTTCTTGAAAATTGTGGGTATCTCCCACCCACAGCCTGCGCCCCGCTGACCTGTCATCACGATTGCCGTTTGCCAAACGCTCTAACTTTCCCTTTGCACCGTGTAGCCGCCCGATTTCTCATCCGGCTTCAACTTCAGCACGCCGCGCTTCTGCGCCTCGGCCAGCAGGTCGTTGAACGACCGATAGCCGTGGGCGCGCTCGTTGAAGCCGGGATGCCGGCGCTTGATCGCCTGTTTGATCATCGAGCCCCAGATCGGCTCGTTGCCCCCGCGCTCCTCGGCCAGCGCCTCGAAGGTTTCCAGCACCAGGTCGAGCGCCTCGCCCGGTTCCGGACCTTTGTTCTCGGCTTTCGCCGCGGGCGCGGCGGCCGATGCCGGCGGCGCGGCCCGCCGGCGCGCGCGCGGGGGTTCCTTGCGCACCAGGTCGTCGTAATAGATGAACTCGTCGCAGTTGTTGATGAAGAGGTCCGAGCTGGAATTCTTCACCCCCACGCCGATGACGGTCTTGGCGTTCTCGCGGAGCTTGCTCACCAGCGGAGAAAAATCCGAATCGCCGCTCAGGATGACGAACGTGTCCACGTGGCCCTTGGTGTAGCAGAGGTCGAGCGCGTCCACGACCATGCGGATGTCGGCGGAATTCTTGCCGGACTGGCGCACGTGCGGGATCTCGATCAGCTCGAAGGACGCCTCGTGCAGGCCCCGTTTGAAATCCTTGTAGCGGTCGAAGTCGCAGTACGCTTTCTTGACGACGATGTGGCCCTTGAGGAGCAGGCGCTCGAGGACTTTCTGGATGTCGAAGCTCGGGTAGTTGGCGTCGCGCGCCCCGAGGGCGATGTTTTCCAGGTCCAGGAATACGGCCATCGTTGCATCGGTGGTCTTGGCGTTCATGCGGGGTCCTTCGTGCCGGCTTGCCTGCGGCGGTGGCGGCGGAGTGTAGCGTGGATTGCGCGGTGCGGGGGCGCGGAAGCGGCGATGACGCGGCGCGGGCCGCGCTGGAGCCTGCGTGTCGGCCACTTCGAGCGCCGGCGAAGGGCGGGCGTATACTTTTGGCGGGAAGACATAAAAAACATCATCACTTTTGCATCCTGAAATTTTCACTTTTACGAGGAGAGCACCATGCGACGGTATCACTGGTTTCTCATCGTCCTTGTGGCAGGAATCGCGGCCGGCTGCAGCAAGCCGGCGAATGTCGAGCAGGAGCGCGCCGCGCTGATGGCGGCCGATCGGGACTGGTCGCAGACGGCGGGCGACCCGGACAAATTTGTGACTTTCCTGGCCGCGGACGGGTCGATCTATCCCCCGGGCATGCCCATCGTTACCGGGCCGGACGCAATCAAGGAGGCGTTCAGGAAAATGAGCTCCGCGCCGGGGTTCGCTCTGAGCTGGACGCCGAACAAAGCGGAGGTGAGTGCCGAGGGAGATATCGGCTACACGACGGGCGCCTACGAAGTCAGCTCTGCTGCGGGAGCGGAAAAAGGCAAGTATGTAACGGTCTGGAAGAAACAGGCGGACCGTTCGTGGAAAGTGGCCGAGGACATCTTCAATGCGGACGGCGCGCCACCCGCGAAAGCCTCCGAGCACGTGCTGCTGCCGCCCGCCGGCGTGACCTGGGGCGATACCCCACCGGGGCTGCCGCGCGGGGCAAAGGTGGCGGTCATGTCCGGGGATCCTTCGAAGCCTGGGCCGTACACGGTGCGATTGCAGCTCCCCGCCGGGTACAAGGTGGCGCCACATTGGCATCCGACCGATGAGAATGTCACGGTCGTCTCGGGTACTTTGGCCCTCGGCATGGGCGACACCTTCGATCAGCCGTCCATGAAGCAGCTGCCGGCCGGCGGCTACGCCGTGCTTCCCGCGCAGATGCACCATTTCGCCATGGCGAAAACGGCCGCGACGATCCAGATCCACGGCACGGGGCCCTTCGCCATCAACTATGTCAATCCTGCCGACGATCCCCGGCAACAGGCGAAGTGAGCGGCGCCAAAAAGCCGGTAGAATCTCCTGCCGAGACCTGCCACGAGCCAGCGGCGGCACCGCTGGCTCGTGCGCTTCGGGCGACGCGCAACTCACCAGTTCCGGTGCAGGGTGCCGCCTTGGGCGGCGCGGCGCGCGCGAGTCGGATATCGCGATCGTCAGGAGTAAGGATGAACGACAGTTCCAATAAGAGTGCCAGTCGGCGCCTGTCCCGGTTCGGCGGCCGGTTTCTCAACAACGCCGGCACCTATCAGCTCATGGCGGACCTGGGCGCGGCGGCCGACTTGCCCGGCAGCCTGATGCTCGGCGGCGGCAATCCCGCGCGCATTGCCGGCGCGGAGGACATCTTTCGCCGCGAGCTTCGCCGGCTGGCCGACGAGGACGAGCTGGTGCGCCGCTGGGCGTCGAGCTATTCGGCGCCCGAGGGCGACCTGCGCTGCCGTGAAGCGATCGCAGACCTGCTCCGCGAGAACTACGGCTGGCCCGTGACGCGCGCGAACGTCGCTCTCACCCCCGGCAGTCAGACCGCGTTCTTCATGCTCTTCAATGCCTTCGCCGGATATTCGCCGCAGGGCGAGTCGCGTTCCATCTGGCTGCCGCTCACGCCGGAATACATCGGCTATGCGGACGTCGGCGTGCACGGCCCGGTGATCCGCGGTGCGCCCGCGCAGATCCACGAGCTGGGCGACAACGTGTTCAAGTATCAACTCGGTCCGGGAGCGCTCGATATCGCGCCCGACGTCGGCGCCGTGTGTTTGTCGCGCCCGACGAATCCGACGGGCAACGTAGTGACGGGCGCGGAGCTGGCGCAGATCGACCAGGCCGCGCGGCGGGCCGGCGTGCCGCTCATCCTCGATTGCGCGTATGGCCTGCCGTTCCCCGGCATCGTGTACGTCGACTCGCAGCCGTTCTGGAACGACAACGTCATCCTGTGCCTGTCGCTCTCGAAGCTCGGGCTCCCGGCGCTGCGCACGGGTATCGTGGTCGCGAGCGAGGACACCATCGCCTTGCTCGGCGCGATGATGGCGACGATGAATCTCGCCCCGCCCAGCATCGGCGCCACGCTCGTCGAAGGACTGATCCGCAGCGGAGAAATTCTCACTCTCGCGCAGACGGTCATCCGTCCTCATTATGAGCAGCGCGCGCGGCAGACGGTCGAGTGCATGCGGGAAACGTTCGCCGGCCTCGACTGGCGGGTGCACGCGCCGGAAGGCGCCTTCTTCGTCTGGCTCTGGTTTCCGGGGCTGCGCATTCCGAGCTGGGAGCTGTACGAGCGGCTGAAGAAGCGCGGGTTGTTCGTGCTCTCGGGGCACCACTTCTTCCCGTCGGCATCGGCAGAATCGACGCACTCGCGCGAATGCATCCGGTTGAGTTATGCGCAACCGGCGGATGCGGTCAGGCGGGGGTTGCAGATCATTGCTGAAGAGATCCGCACGCTTTGAGGAGTGTGTGTCTTGGCGCCGGTTAAGGTGTCGAGGCCGGTGCCGGGCTTGAGCTGTGGGGCGTGAGGTGGGAGATACCCACAATTTTCAAGACCCGGCGAACATATGGTGGCTAACACCTTTGGAGCTGTTCGCCAACAGAGGCCAGGGCAAATACGGCACGGCTGAACTGAAAATTGTGGATATCTCCCACCTCACGCCCCACAGCTCAAGCCCCTGATGGCGCCGCGGATCCTCACTCTTCAAAAGAACTCAATGTTCGTTGACCTTGCAGCGTCTTAGGTAGGAGGGGGTTGCAGGATCGTGTTGAACAGGGATGTTCAACCCGAAGCCCCCAGGGACGGGTTCACGGCGTTCCTGGAACCCCCTCCTACCCAAGACGCTGCGATACCACGATGTTTCTTAGTTCTTCTTCTTAACTCGGCCCCATCGATTCCACCGGCACTCCAGAGTGAAACCGAAACTCCGCATCAGGCCCGCTTACCAGCTCCGCTTCGCAGGTCGCCAACGCCTGCAGCCTCGCTCGCCAATCCTCTTCTCCCCCCGCGCGCTCCGCAAAGCGTAGATACAACTCGAAGTGCCGCGCCTCCGACTTTTGCAGCCGGACGTAGAACTCACCGACCGGCGCCGGCAGGCGCGGTCCCAGCAGCGCGAACCGTTCGCATGAGCGCGCCTCGATCAGCGCGCTCGACAGCATGAGATCGAGCTTTCGTCCGGGCTCCGCCGTGCGCAGCGCCGCGCGCAGTCCGGCGGCGTAGCGGCCGGGACGCTGTCGCAGGTAGGGAACTGCGAGCGATTCCATCAGTGCCTGAACCTGTTCGAAGTGCCGCAGCTCCTCGCGCGCCAGGCGCGACAAAGCTCCGGTCAGCGGACGGTCTTCCGGATACGCGAAGATGAGCGCGAGCGCCGAGGACGCCGCTTTCTTCTCGCAATTGGCGTGATCGACGAGCAGTTCCCGCCACCGCTCGACCGCCTCATCCAGCCAGGCTATGGGAGTGGGCGTGAGCAGTATTGGCGGAAGTGCCGCGTCGATCAAAAGGACCACTCCATGCCGAGCGTGGCCGATTCGAAGTCGATGACGCTGCTCTTGTATTTGCGATAGCCGGCGTTCGTGCCGAGGTGCGGGTTGATCTGCCAGCCGAACCCGAAGCCCCAATGGTATCCGGTGCGATCTCCCGGACTTGCGAACGGAAGCTCCTGGCTCGGGATCGGCGGGAAGGGGAATCCTGCCACCAGCACTCGTCCGTCCATGTCGAACTGGAAGCGCGCCGCGCCGGCGTACCACTGCGCTTCGAGCGATCGCACCAGCGGATATCGAAAGCGCGCGCCGAGCGTCCACGCATCGGCCGACAGCGAATAGGTGCCGTTCAGCAGGCGTCCGCCGCTGAAATCTCCAAACGAGGCGTACCCCAGCCCGATGCCGACGTAGCGATTGAGGTTGTAGCCGAGGTCGGCGGACAGCGACGTATCGTTCGAATCGAAGGCGAGGCCGTTGATGCTGATGCTCTGGGGCAGGCCTATGGTTCGGATTACGGGCGCGTGCGCGGTTCCGTCCACGGAGGTGCTTCCGAGGCCGATTCCGATGACCCATCCTTTGTCCGCTGCGGCGGCGGAGGCGCTCGTGAGCAGCAGGCAGATGCAAAGCGTCAAGAGGCGGTTCCGCATGGTTTTCTCACTCCTTCCTGAATCTTTCATTGGAGGTTGTCCTGCACGGAGGCGCGTTATACCAAAAGCGCCGCGGCGTTTGATCCGGCCGGGTCGGCATCTCGGGCCCGCCGCCCCGGGCGAACGGTGCTGCACGGGGTTCGGTGAGGCCGGCTCCGGGCGCTCCTCTTCAGCCACGGGACCGGTCATGGGACTGTGATACGATTCGGGCCCGCGAACGCCGACGGGGCAAGGAATGGGGGGTAATCGCCAGTGTTCACGCAGCCCGGCTGCAGGGCCCCGCCGTCCGGTTGAAGTTCGTTCAAAAGGTGCTCTCTTATGGTCTTTCACGCGCGCACAGTGCCGTCGCTAGGTGTCGTTTTTGCCGCATTGGCTCTAGGGGCCTGCGGACAAAAAGGCGCGGCCGGCATGGGCGGTCCCCCGGGAGCGCCGGAAGTCACCGTCGTGACGCTCAAGGCGGAAGCCGTTCCGCTGGTGCGCGAGCTGCCCGGCCGGACCAGCGCGATTCTCATCGCCGAGGTGCGCCCGCAGGTGACCGGCATCGTCAAGCGCCGTCTCTTCACCGAGGGTGCCTACGTCAAGGCGGGCGAGGTGCTCTATCAGCTGGACGATGCAATCTATCGCGCGCAGTACAACACCGCGCAGGCGGCGCTGGCGAAGGCGCAGGCCGCTGTCGAAGTGTCGCGCGCCAAAGCCAACCGTGCGGCCGAGCTGGTCAAGACGCATGCCATCAGCACGCAGGACAATGACGATGCCGTCGCGGCCCTGCGCCAGGCGGAGGCCGACATCGCCAGCGCGCAGGCCGCAGTCCAGACGAGCAGCGTGAACCTCAGTTACGCGCGCATCACCGCGCCGATCAGCGGGCAGATCGGAAAGTCGTCGGTGACCCAGGGCGCGCTCGTGACCGCCAATCAGGCGGCGCCGCTGGCCGTCGTGCAACAGCTCGATCCGATCTATGTCGACGTCACGCAGCCGAGCAGCGAGTGGCTGCACCTGCGACAGAACATCGATGCAGGGCGCGTGACGACCGTGTCCTCAGGCGCGCCGGTAGCCATTTCGCTCGAGAACGGCATCCGCTACGAGCACGATGGCGTTTTGCAATTCGAAGACGTCACGGTCGACCCGACCACGGGCAGCTTCCTGCTGCGCGCGATCGTGCCCAATCCGAAGTCGGTGCTTCGGCCCGGGATGTACGTCAAGGCGCTGCTGGTCGAAGGCGTTCAGAAGCAGGGTGTGCTCGCCCCTCAGCAGGGCATCATGCGCGATCCGAAAGGCGACGCGACGGCGCTCGTCGTCGGCGCCGACGGCAAGATCCAGCCGCGCGTGGTGCACGTGACCCGCACTATCGGCGACAAGTGGCTGGTGGACGACGGCCTCGGTGCGGGCGACCGCCTCGTGGTGGAAGGTTTGCAGAAGGTACAACCGGGAATGTCGGTAAAACCGGTGGAAGCCAAGACGGCCGCTTCACCGGCGCCGGCGTCCACACACTAGCGCCGGCACCTCATGTCGCTGTCACGCTTTTTTATCGATCGGCCCATCTTCGCGTGGGTGGTCGGCCTGATCATCGCTTTGGCCGGCATCGTGGCGATCCCGGGGCTGCCCATCGCTCCGTATCCGGTGATCGCGCCGCCCACCATCGAGATCACGGCCCACTACAGCGGCGCCTCGGCGGAAACGCTGGAAAGCTCGGTGACCCAGATCATCGAGCAGAGCATGACCAACCTCGACGGCCTGCTCTACATTTCCTCGAGCAGCGAATCGCAGGGACAGGCACGGATCACGCTGACGTTCCAGAACGGCACCGACCCTGACACCGCCCAGGTGCAGACGCAGAACCGCCTGCAGCTCGCCATGCCGCAGCTGCCGCTGATCGTGCAGCAGCAGGGCATCGAGGTCGGCAAATCCCGCTTCGGCAACTTCCTCATGGGCGTCGGCTTCATCTCCGAAGACGGCAACATGAGCACGCTCGAGATGGGCGACTACATCGCCACCCATCTGATCGATCCGGTGAGCCGGCTGCCGGGCGTCGGCGGCACGATCCTGTTCGGTTCCAAACATGCGATGCGCATCTGGCTCGATCCCAGCAAGCTCGCCACCTATGCGCTCACGCCCGGCGATATCGTCTCGGCCATCAGGGCGCAGAATGCGCAGGTGTCGGTCGGGCAGCTCGGCGGTACGCCGCTGGTCAAGGGACAGCAGCTCAACGCGACGGTGACCTCACAGAGCCGGCTGGAAACACCGGAGCAGTTCCGCACCATCTCGCTGCGCACCAACGGCGACGGCTCGGTGCTGCGCCTGGGCGATGTCGCCCGGGTCGAGCTTGGCGCCGAGAACTACGATTTCTCCTCGCAATTCAACGGCACTCCGTCGGCGGGCCTCGGCGTGCTGCTGGCGAGCAACGCCAACGCGCTGAGCACCGCGAAGGGCGTTTACGAGCTGATGAAGCGGCTCGAGCCGACCTTCCCGCGCGGCATGAAGGCGTTTTTCCCGCACGACGTCACGCCGTTCGTGCGCGCCTCGATCCATGAAGTGGTCAAGACGCTGCTCGAGGCCATGATCCTCGTCGTGCTCGTCATGTATCTGTTCCTGCAAAGCTGGCGCGCAACGCTGATCCCGGCAATCGCCGTGCCGGTCGTGCTGCTCGGCACTTTCGTGGTGATCAGCGCCTTCGGCTATTCGGTCAACATGCTGACGATGTTTGCCGTCGTGCTCGCCATCGGCCTGCTGGTCGACGACGCGATCGTGGTGGTGGAGAACGTCGAGCGCGTGATGGCGGAGGAGGGCTGCTCGCCCGCCGAAGCCACGCGCAAATCGATGGACCAGATCACCAGCGCGCTGATCGGCATCGCCACGGTGCTGGCCGCGGTGTTCGTGCCGATGGCGTTCCTGCAGGGTTCGACCGGCGTCATCTACCGCCAGTTCTCCGTGACGATCGTGTCGGCGATGATCTTGTCGGTGGTGGTCGCGGTGGTCATGACGCCGGCGCTGTGCGCGACGCTGCTCAAGCCGCTGAAGAAAGGCGAGCACGGCTCCAATCGCGGCTTCTTCCGCTGGTTCAACCGCCACTTCGACTCGGGCAACCGGAAGAGCCAGACCGTGGTGGCGGGCATGCTGGCGCGCACCGGGCGGTTCATGCTGGTGTATCTCGGCATCGTCGTCGTCATGGGATTCCTCTTTCTGCGGCTGCCGACGGCGTTCCTGCCGGACGAGGACCAGGGCGTTCTGTTCGCGCAGGTGCAGACGCCCGCAGGCGCGACGCAGCCGCGCACCGCGAAGGCGCTGGCGCAGGTGCGGGATTTCTTCCTCAGCGAGCCGGGCGTGAAGTCGATCTTCACCATCCAGGGTTTCAGCTTCTTCGCCGGCGGCCAGAATTCCGGCATCGGCTTCACGCTGCTCAAGCCGTGGGAGGAGCGCGAGGATCCGAAAGACAGCGCGCAGGCGATCGCCGGCCGCGCGATGGGCGCGCTGTGGGGGATCAAAGATGCGATGGCTTTCGCGTTCTCGCCGCCGCCCGTACCGGAGCTCGGGCTCGCGACCGGCTTCGACTTCTATCTGAAGGACGATCAGGGCCAGGGCCATCAGGCGCTGATCAACGCGCGCAACCAGCTCCTGATGCTGGCGATGCAGGACAAGAAGCTCGCCAACATGCGTCCGAACAGCCAGGAAGACGCGCCGCAATTCCATCTCGACGTGGACAGCCAGAAAGCCGGCGCGCTCGGCCTGGATATGGCGGACGTCAACGAGACGCTGGGCATCGCCTGGGGCGGGCGCTACATCGACGACTTCATCGACCGCGGCCGCGTCAAGCGCGTGTACGTGCAGGCCGACGCGCCGTTCCGGATGGTCCCGGAGGATTTCGGCCAATGGTATGTGCGTAACTCGAGCGGCGGCATGGTCCCGGCCACGGCCTTCGCCAGTTCGCGCTGGGAATACGGGCCGGCGCAGCTGACGCGCTACAACGGCGTGCCCGCGGTCCAGATCAATGGCCAGGCAGCGCCGGGCATCAGCTCCGGCACCGCGATGGCGGAGATCGAGAAGCTGGTCGAGCAGCTGCCGAAGGGCTTCAGCGTCGAGTGGACCGGACAGTCGTATCAGGAGATCGCCTCCGGCGCGCAGGTGCCGATGCTCTATACGCTGTCGCTGATCGTGGTATTCCTGTGTCTCGCCGCGCTGTACGAGAGCTGGTCGATGCCGACGTCGATCCTGCTCGCGGTGCCGCTGGGCATCATCGGCGCCATTCTTGCGACGAGCCTGCGCGGCTTCTCACGCGACATCTATTTCCAGGTTGCCATGCTCACCACCGTGGGCCTCTCGGGCAAAAACGCGATCCTGATCGTCGAGTTCGCCAAGGAGTATTACGAACAGGGCCGCGGCTTGATCGAATCGACCATACACGCGGTGAACGATCGCCTGCGGCCGATCCTGATGACCTCGCTCGCCTTCGGCCTGGGTGTGCTGCCGCTCGCGGTGGCGACGGGTGCGGGCGCCGGCGCGCGGCGCGCGATCGGCACCGGCGTGGTCGGCGGCATGATCACCGGCACTTTCCTCGGCGTCTTCTTCGTGCCGCTGTTCTTTGTCGTGATCCAACGCCTTTCACAGCGCATCCGGGGCCGCGCTCCCGCGGCCGCGCCCGGCACACCGGCGACGGCGTACGAGTCTCCCGAAAAATAAGTCGGCGGCAGGCTGAGCCCGGTGCGCGGCCATTGGCGGCGCAGCAACCCACAATTTCCACCGTTCTCGCGTCCCCCGTCGCGCGCGGGCACAATGAGCTTCGACTCCGTGCTGCCCGGATAACCCATGACAAGAAACTGGGACGCCTCCCCAGACCTTTCCGCGCGAATGCGGCAGACCTGCAGTGAGCCGCTGGCCGCTGGACGCGATCTGCCGGCTGGCGCCTGCGCATTCGACGCGCTGACGGCCATGGTGATGACGATAGTGATGACGGGCGGCCTTTTTGCCGCGCCGGCGGCGAGCGCTCAGCAGAAGCCCGAGCTCGTCATTCAGACCGGACATGCTTCCCGGATCAATGCCGTGGCCTGCAGTCCCGACGGCAGGATCGTCGCCAGTGCTGGAACCGACGGCGCCGTCAAGCTGTGGGACGTGCAGAGCGGACTGGAGTTGCGCTCGCTGCAGGGACATGCCGCCGCGGTGCAGGCGATAGCCTTCAGTCCGGACGCCCGCCTCGTTGCGACCGGCGCCACCGATCAGCAGATCCTGGTATGGGACATCGCGAGCGGGCGAGTGCTGCGCAGTCTTGCGGGTCATCAAAGCACGGTGACGTCCCTCGAGTTCAGCCGCGATGGCCGGCGGCTCGCCAGCGGTTCGATGGATGAGACGATCCGCGTTTGGGACCCCGCCACCGGCGCGACGGTGCAGAGCATTGCACTCGCTGCGGACGATACGGAGGACGATTTCCGCGGCTGGGTGCTGATGGCCTTGAGCCCCGACGGCCGCACGGTGGTGAGCGGCGGCAAGACGACAAAGGTGTGGGAGGTGGCGACGGGCAAGCCGCTGCGGACGCTGCGCACTCGCACCGAGCCCGGCAAGCCGCCGGACATGGCGCTCGCGATGAGCCCGGACGGCCGCACGGTCGCGATCGCCGGCAGGACGCTGGCTCTGCTGGAGGTCGCCACCGGGCGCGCGCTATGGGAAGCAAGTCTTGCGGACATGGGCACGATGGAATCGCTGGCTTTCACGCCCGGCGGCAAGTCGATCATCGGTTCGAGCTCCGAAGTCCGCGTGTGGGATGCCGCCACCGGCAAGCCAGTGCGCAAGCTTGCGCAGCTGACCTATACGGCGCGCGCGGTCTTCAGTCCCGATGGCCGGCAGGTCTTCGTGGGCGGCGGCAGCACGAAGGACTACTCGATTCACATGCTCGATGCCGCCAGCGGCGAGGAAGTGCGCCGGTTCGCGGGGCATACGAGCCCGATAACCTCGCTCGCATTCAGCGGCGACGGCCGTCTGCTCGCGGTCGGACGCGATACCAACATCGCGCGCACCGACACCGTGAAGCTTTGGGATATGGTGAACGGCCAGATGCTGCGCACGCTGAGCGGCAACCGCCGCACGGTCAACGACGTGGCCTTCAGCGGTGACGGCCGCACGCTGGCGAGCGGCGGCGGCATCGAGATCAAGCTGTGGGATGCCGGGACCGGCCGTTTGATCCGCGAGCTGGACGACAACGGTGGCCAGGTAGACATCCTGGTCTACAGCGCCGACGGGCGGCTGCTGGCCAGCGGCGAGCGCAATGGCACGATCCGGCTGTGGGATGCGGCGAGCGGCGCGCGGCTGCGCGAGCTGAAGGGCCATGAACGCACGATCGGCGCGCTGGCGTTCAGTCCGGACGGCAGGATGCTGGCGAGCGGTGGCTGGGATCAAAAGGTGCGCCTGTGGAATTGCGCGACCGGTGCGGAGGCTCGCGTGCTCAGCGGGCATACGCAGAACGTCACGGCCGTGGCCTTCAGTCCCGATGGACGCCTGATTGCGAGCAGCGGCCTGTATCAGCAGGTGATCTTGTGGAACGTGCGCACGGGACAGACGGTGCGTACGCTGCCGGCGTTCTCCGGCTCGGCGAGTTTCCGCGTCAACTCGCTCGCGTTCAGCCCCGACGGCAAGGTGCTGACGGCCGGCATCGCACCGCTCGCCAGTGACGTCGGCGGCGTGCTGCTGTGGGACGTTTCGACCGGCAAGCTCAAAGGCAAGCTCCCCGGTGCGAGCTCCGCCACGTCGGTCGCTTTCAGCGCCGACGGCAGTCTGATCGCCGCGGGCGGCACCGACACGACGGTTCGCCTTTGGGACGCCGCGACGACCGAGCTGCTGGCGAGCTTGCTGTCGGTGGACGAGCAGGACTGGCTGGTCGTGGCGCCCGATGGTTTGTTCGACGGGTCGCCGGCCGCCTGGAACCAGATCCTCTGGCGCTTCTCCCCGCAGCTGTTCGATGTCGCGCCCGTCGAGCAGTTCTTCAACGAGTACTACTTCCCGGGGCTGCTGGCCGAGATCGTGAGCGGCAAACGTCCGCGGGCGAAGGCCACGCTCGAACGGCGGGATCGCCGGCAGCCTCAGCTCGCTCTTGCCGCCGGGCCCGGCGCCGCGGCCGCCATGTCGGGTCCCGGTGCTTTGTCGACCTCTGTGCGGCGCATTCCCGTGAGGCTCGATATTGCAGCGGCGCCGGCCGGCGCGCAGGACGTTCGGCTGTTCCGCAACGGCTCGCTCATCAAAGCCTGGCGGGGCGATGTGCTCAAAGGCCAGGGCCGGACGACGCTGCAAACCGAGGTGACGATCGCCGCAGGTGTGAACCGGCTGAGTGCGTATGCCTTCAACCGCGACAATGTCAAGAGCATCGATGCCGTGCTCGCCGTCACCGGCGCCCCGTCGCTGGCGCGCAAAGGGACCGCCTATCTGGTGGCGGTCGGAATCGATCGCTACGCCAATCCGCAGTTCGATTTGTCGTTCGCGGTGGCGGATGCGGCTGACTTCGCCGCGGAGTTTCGCGCCCGACAGACAAAACTGGGGCGCTATGCGCGCGTCGAGCCGATTCAGCTCAACGACCGGCAGGCCACGCGCGACGGCATTCTCGCAGCCGTGAAACATATCGCCGAGCAGGCACAGCCTGAGGACGCGGCGGTCGTCTACTACGCCGGCCACGGCACGGCGGAACGCGAACAGTTCTTCCTGATTCCTCACGACCTGGGGTATTCCGGCGAGCGCGACAGCCTGGATGCAGCCGGCCTGCAGGCCGTGCTGAAGCACAGCATTTCCGACCGCGACCTCGAGCTTGCGCTTGAAGGCGTCAACGCGGGGCAGATTCTCCTCGTGATCGACGCCTGCAATTCCGGCCAGGCGCTGGAGGCGGCGGAAAAGCGGCGCGGACCGATGAATTCCAAAGGGCTGGCGCAGCTCGCGTACGAGAAAGGCATGTATGTGCTGGCGGCGGCGCAGAGCTATCAGGCCGCGATCGAGCCGGCGGATCTCGGACACGGGTTGCTGACGTACACGCTCGTCGAAGAAGGACTCAAACGCTCCGCGGCGGATGCCTCACCCAAGGATGGCACGATACTGTTGCGCGAGTGGCTCGATTTCGCCACGGAGCGCGTTCCGCAGTTGCAGGTGCAGCGAATGCTGCAAGCGGGCAGCCGCAATGTCGCGCTTGCCTACGTGGAGGGCGAAGAGCGCCTGAGCGAAGCAGAGCGTCGCAACGTACAGCGTCCGCGGGCGTTCTACCGTCGTGAGCTGGAGAGCGATCCGTTCGTGATTCTGGGCGCGCCCGGCAAACCCTGACGCGTGATAGGTGTGCGCTGGCGCCTGAGAGTTGATCTCGAGCGCCGCCGGACACGCTGCCGGCCGGACGTCAGTGGTTTCTGGCGGCGGGCTTCGGCGCGCCGCCGCCGGCTTTCTTCAGGTCCCGCTCGACGTCTTCCTGCACCAGCGTGTACGCGATGTAGTACTTGTAGATGTTGCTGACGTACTGCGTCGTTTCGCGCCCGATGCGCTCGGCCACCACGCGTTCGACGTTGTCGAACCACACGTTCGGATCGAGCCCCTGCGCGGCGGCCTGCTTGCGCAGCGCGCGGATGCGATTCGGGCCGGCGTTGTACGAGGCGAAGGCGAGCAGAACTTTGTTGAGCGCGTCGATCTGCGGATCGTCGTAGTAAGTATCCACCATGAAGCGCACGTACTTGATGCCGGCGTGGATGTTCGCCTCCAGCTCGCGGATGTCGCCGACCTCCATTTCCTTGCCCGTGGCCGGCATGAGCTGCATCACGCCGATGGCGCCCACCTGGCTGCGCCGGCTCTGGTCCAGCTGCGACTCCTGATAACCCTGTGCCGCCATCAGCAGCCAGTTGATGCGGTAGCGGTCCCCGTATCTGCGGAAAAGCGTCACCATCTTGTTGAACTTCTCCAGCTCCGCTTGCGAAGTCGCATCCTTCGCCCAGCGGGTCTCCCGCAGGTACTTGCGCAGCGTGACGTTGCCGAACAGCGTGCCCTCGCGATGCTTGCGGGTGAAGGCGTCGAGCTCGGCTTTCAGTTTCGGGCTGTTCTTGCGGATGGCGAAGGCGATGTCGCCCTGCGTGCGCACCTGCAGCGCTTCGTGCGCCTCGATGTTGGGATAGACCTGCTTCCAGAAACGGGCGAGGTAGTCATCCGCAACCACCGTTTTCACCAGCCCGGCGTTGGCCATCTCCAGCACATCCTCGGTCTCGAAGTTGCCGGGCGCTTCGCGCAGCCGCATCGGCGCGAGCTTGCGCCGGCGGAACTGCTCGTTGAGCGCGGTCAGGCTCTCGTAATAGCTCGTCGCGCGCTGCACGTAGATTTCGCGGCCGGCGAGGTCATCGAGCGCGCGCAGCGGCGGCGCGCCGGGGCCGGTGACGATGACCTCCTTCACGCCGCCGGCTACGGGCGCCGCAAAATCGACGCGCTTGACCCGCTCGGGCGTGATGGTGAGATTCGCCGCCACCACGTCGCCTTCGCCGGACAGCAGCATGGGGATCAGCTTGTCGCGCGATACCGGAATGAACACGGTATGCACGCGCAGGTGGCCGCGTCCGAGCTTCTTGTTGAGCGTCTCCTCGAAGGCGCGCATGAAGTCGTAGCAGGCGCCGCGCTGCGTGCCGCCGAGATCCACGAAGTAGAGCGTCTTGCTGTACGGCACGAGCACGCGGATGGCCCGCTTCCCGATCATGACGTCCAGGTCGCCGGTCCAGGCGATCGATTTCAGGTCGACGGAAAGCGGCTTCTGCTCGGCCGCGCGGCCGCTGCAGGGTGCGAGCGCCATCAAGCCAAGCACGAGCAGCAGGGGAGCGCGCCGCCTCTGTGGCCTTGGAGCCGAAGTCATGTTCAACCCGTGATCTGTGCGGTGCTGTGCGCGTGCCATGGGCAGGGCCGTTGGATCGCAGCTTCTTGTTGCCCGATCGCTTCGACCGGGCGCATGCCGGGCGAGAGCTTGGCACAAAACCGCGGCCAATGGAGCGCCGCCGGAAAATTCCGCGGCGCCCGCATTATTCATGAACGGCACAGCCTTTCAGCAGAGTCCGGTTGGGGAAGGGGGGTTCGGGGCTGTGTGAGGCAGGATGCCGAACTCAGAGCCTCCAGGAACGGATTCACGGCGTCCCCGAACCCCCCTTCCCCAACCGGACTCTGCCGAAGTGAAGCAACTGAGCGTTCATGAATAATGTCTAGGCTCTCAATGCAACGCTGTCCACCAGCAGCTGCGCCCGGTCCGCGCAGGGTCCGACCAGGATCTCCACCTCGCCGGGTTCGAACACCGGCTGCAGATCCAGGCCCGGGAAGCGAAGCTGCGCGGCCGGCAGCGAGAATGCCACGGTGCCCGACTGTCCAGGCTGCAGGGGAATCTTGCTGAAGCCCCTCAGCTCCAGCAGCGGACGCGTCACGCTGGCCACTTTGTCGCGCGTGAAGAGGAAGACGGTTTCCTCGGCGCCGCGCCGCCCCCGGTTCGTGACCTCGACCTGCACCTCGATCGTGCTGTCGACCCCGACCGAGCGCGGCGACACGCGCAGGTTCGAATGAACGAATCGTCCGTACGTCAGGCCGTGGCCAAACGGGTAGAGCGGCTCGTTCGGCACATCGAGATATTTGCTGGTGAAGAAATCCTTCGGGTCCGCCGGACGTCCGGTGGGACGCTGGCCGAAAAAAATCGGCACCTGCCCGAGCGCCCGGGGCCAGGTGATCGGCGTCCGTCCGCTGGGCGAGACCTTGCCCGTGAGGATGTCCGCGATGGCGTTGCCGGCTTCGATGCCGGGAAACCAGGCCGCAACCACCGCGTCGGCGTGCGCCGCGAGCCAGGGGATGACCAGCGGGCGGCCGGAGAAGAGAACGGCGAAGACCGGCCTGCCGAGCGCGCGGGCGCGCTCGCAGACCGCTTCGGCGAGCGCCTGCTGTTTGCCCGGAAGCTCCGGATGCGCCCGGCTCGCCGCCTCGCCGCTCATGGCGGCCGCTTCGCCGAGGCACAGCAGAGTGGCGTCGGCGCGCGAACAAAGCTCGACGGCGGCTGCAATGCCTTTGCGGTCCTCGCCATTGATGTCCACTCCCGGCGCGTGCGCGATCTCGGTGTGAGGCAGCGCGTGCCGCAATCCGGCCAGCACGCTGACGTGCGCTCGCGGATCGCCGGCGGCCGCCCACGGGCCGCGCATTTCCGCGGACGCATCCGCCAGGGGACCGAGCACGCAAAGGCGGCGTACCGAATTGGATAGCGGCAGCGCGTCGCGCTCGTTCTTCAGCAGCACGATCGAGCGGGCGGCGACCTGGCGGGCGAGCTGCCTGCGATGCTCGATCGCGGCCGCGGTCTCGGGCGTGCTGCCGCGCCGGTATGGATCGTCGAACAAACCGAGGCGCTCCTTGAGGCGCAGTACACGGCGTACGCAGACATCGACGTCTTCCATCCTCACGAGCCCGCGCTCGAGCGCGACCGGCAGGCCGCGTCGATATGCGTCGGCCATCATGTCGATGTCCACGCCCGCCTTGAGCGCGAGGGCCGCCGCCTCCGGCAGGTCGGCGGCGACGCCGTGCTTGATCAGCTCGCCGATGGCGTTGTAGTCGCTCACCAGCACGCCGTCGAAGCCCAGCCGATCGCGCAGGTGCTCGCGCAGCAGCGCCTTGTTTGCCGTCATCGGCACGCCGGCCAGGTCGGTAAACGCCGGCATGATCGCGGCTACGCCCGCGCGCACCGCCGCTTCGAACGGCGGCAGGTGAACTTCGTGCAGCGTGCGCTCGGAAATGTCCACGGAGGCGTATTCGCGCCCCGCTTGAACCGGGCCGTACGCGCAGAAATGTTTCGCGACCGCGGCGACGGACCCGGCGCTCGAAAGATCGGCGCCCTGGAAGCCGCGCACCTTGGCCTCCGCGATGCGCATCCCGAGCCACGGGTCCTCGCCAGGACCTTCCGCGGTCCGGCCCCAGCGCGGGTCGCGCGAGACATCCAGCATCGGCGCGAAGGTCATCGCGAGTCCGTCGGCGGCCGCTTCCATCGCAGCCTCGCGCGCGGTGCGCTCCCAGATCGCCGCGTCGAACGCGGCGGCCTCGGCGAGGGGGATGGGAAACAAAGTCCGGTGCCCGTGGATGACGTCGAGCCCGATGATCAGCGGAATGCGCAGGCGGGACTGCTCCACCGCCAGGCGCTGCATTTCGTGCGCCGGGCCCGCGCCGACCATGTTGAGCAGGTTGCCGATGGTTCCGTCCGCGATGGATTCCGTGGAGTCTCCCGCGATAATGGGTCCGGTCACGGCGTAACTGGAGGCCGTCATGGTGAGCTGTCCCAGCTTCTCCGCCAGGGTCATCTGGGCGATCAGTGTCTCGATGCGGCTCATGCGGTCCGGTCCTCTTCAGTGCGGGCCCAGGTGCCGGGTCGGGTCCCGGTTTTCCGTCCGGGTCTGGCACAATCGCGGGGCTGCGCCAAAAAAGGCTACCACATGATCGATCGATCAAATGACTTCCCCGCCGCGCGGGGCGCGGCCGTCGGTCATTCCATGGACTGCGCGGCCCTGGCGGCCCTGCCCGACGAGGAGTTGCTGGAACAGGTGCAGCGCCAGACGTTCCGCTTTTTCTGGGAAGGCGCCCATCCCGCCAGCTGCCTCGCTCTCGACCGCCGCACGACACGCGAGGTGCCGGCGAACGACAAGGTCGCGGTCGGCGGGTCGGGCTTCGGCGCCATGGCATTCGTCGTTGCGGCCGAACGGGGCTGGGTAGCGCGTGAAGAGGCGGTCGAGCGCCTGCGCCGCATGCTCGAGCTGCTGTTGCGCGCGCGCTGTTATCACGGCGCATTCCCGCATTTCCTCGATGGCCGAACGGGGGCCACCATCCCCTTCAGCCGCAAAGATGACGGCGGGGACCTCGTCGAGACCTCGCTGCTGTTCATGGGACTGCTCGCCGCGCGGCAGTATTTCCAGCGCGATACGCCGAGTGAGCGCGCTCTGCGGCATCTGGTCACCGAGCTTTGGGAGGGCGTGGAGTGGAGCTGGTATACGCGGGGCGGGCGTGACCTGCTGTACTGGCATTGGAGTTCTTACAACGGCTGGGCGCTGAATCACGGCATCCATGGATGGAACGAGTGCCTGATTACTTACGTGCTGGCTGCATCCTCGCCCCGTTATGCCATCGATCCCGACGTGTATCACCGCGGATTCGCGACGGGCAGCGCGTACGTGAATGGCAAGTCGTACTACGGGATCGAGCTGCCGCTAGGGATGCCGTACGGCGGTCCGCTCTTCTTTGCGCACTATTCGTTTTGTGGCCTCGATCCGCGCGGGCTCAAAGACCGTCATGCGGACTATTGGGAGCAGAACGTCCGGCACGTGCGCGTCAACTATGCCCACTGCATCGCCAATCCGCACCGGCATCCGGGATACGGCGCATCGTGCTGGGGCCTCACGGCGAGTGACGATCCCGAAGGCTATGCGGCGCACGCGCCCGACAATGACAATGGGACGATCTCGCCAACAGCCGCGCTGGCGAGCATCCCCTATGCGCCGCGGGAGGTGCTGCAGACGCTGCGCCATTTCCTGGTCGAATACGGTGAGCGTATCTGGGGCCGCTACGGCTTCGTCGACGCGTTCTGCGAGCGGCAGAACTGGTATGCGGACACTTTCCTCGCCATCGACCAGGGGCCGATCATCATCATGATGGAGAATCACCGCACGGGCCTGCTGTGGAAGCTCTTCATGAGCGCGCCGGAGATCCAGGCGGGGCTGCGCCGCCTCGGATTCTCCAGTCCTCACCTGGGCCGGGAGAGCGATGCCTGATGGAATCCTTCGACGCGTGGCTCGATCGCGAGTATCGATATGCCGCGCGGGCGATGCTCGCGAGCGTCTCGCGCGTCGACCTCGCCAAGCCGCGGCCGGGATTCGGGCAGGCCATCCGCGCGGCCAGAGGGTCCGTCGTCGCCTCGCCGGTGTTTGGCGACTGGACTGCGGCTCCGGACTACTTCTTTCACTGGTTCCGCGATTCGGCGCTGGTGATCGACGCCCTGCGGATGCTGGTCGAAGCCGGCGACATGGACGATATCGGCGACCGTGAGGGGCTCGAATACCTGCGGGACTTCGTGCGCTTCAGCCTTGCCCTGCAGGCGCTCGACGGCCGTGCATTGGTTGCCGAGCCCTCGTGGCGTGCACGGGTCAAACCGGATTTTGTCCAGTATCTGCGCGAGGACGCCGAGCTGTCGGCGGTCCACGGCGAGAACGTCGTCGCCGAAACGCGCGTCAACCCCGACGGAACGCTCGACATCTCACGATGGACGCGCCCGCAGTACGACGGCGCGCCCTTGCGCGCGCTGACTTTGTTGCGCTGGCTGCGGCGCGTGCCGCACGACGCGGATTTCAATGCCGAGCTGACGGCGCTGGTGCGCTCCGACCTGGCCTTCACCGCGCAGCATTGGAGCCGGCCTGCATTCGACATGTGGGAAGAGGAGGAAGGGTTTCACTACCATTCCTTATGCGTTTCGGCGGCGGCGCTCGAGGCGGGCGCTGCATGGCTGGCGGCAAGCGGAGCGCTCGAGCTTGCGCAATCGTGCCGCAGGCACGCGTGGGAGATTCGCCACCGCCTCGATGATTTCTGGCTGGCCGAAGAAGGGATTTACCGCTCACGGATGTCGAGCTCAGGAGAGCGGTCGCGGAAGGAGCTGGATATCGCCGTCGTGCTCGCGGCAATTCATGCGCAAGGGGAGAGCGGGGCGCACACGCCGCACGATCCGCGGATTCACGCCACGCTGGCGCGGCTCGAAGCGCTGTTCGCCGCGGCTTATCCCATCAATCGGCAACGCCGCGACCGCGAAGGCCGCGCGCCGCGGGGGCCGGCGATGGGCCGCTACGCCGGCGACGTCTATTTTTCCGGCGGGGCCTACTATTTCTCGACGTTGGGCGCGGCCGAGCTGTGCTTCCGCGCCGGCATCGGCGGCAAGGACGCGGCGGAATGGATCGCGCGCGGCGACGCCTTTCTCGCTACCGTGCGCGCCTTCACGCCGCCGGGCGGGGAGTTGTCCGAGCAATTCGACCGGAGCAGCGGCGCGCAAACGTCTGCAAGGCACCTCGCCTGGAGCTATGCTGCATTCATCTCGTGCGTTATCGCGCGCCGCAACTGCCAGGCACGATGACACCGGAACCGACAGACCGCACCGAAGAGCTGCCCGCCCCGGACAGCGGCGCCCAGTCGGGACTCACCAGCCAGCTCGTCATGATGGTGCGGGCGATCTTCAGCACGCCCGTCTACAAGACGCTGGTCTTCCTCGTGACGAGCATCGTGATCGTGGTGGTCGCCACGGCCTACGGACAGGTGCGGCTCAACAGCTGGAACAAACCGTTCTTCGACGCATTGTCGCGGCGGGACCTGCATGATTTCTTCGTGCAGCTCGGCGTCTTCTTCATCATCGTCGGCTGTCTCCTGGTCCTGAACGTCGCGCAGCGCTGGCTCGTCGAGACGCTGAAGTACAAGCTGCGCGAAGGCCTCGTCGGGGATCTGGTCAAGATCTGGATGCTCCCGCGGCGCGCGTTCTATCTGGCGCATGGCGGCCCGATGGGCGTCAATCCCGACCAGCGCATGCACGATGACTCGCGCAATCTCACCGACATGTCGGGCGATCTGAGCGTGGGCCTGCTGCAGGCTTCGCTGTTGTTCCTGACGTTTGCGGGCGTGCTGTGGAATCTGTCGAGCGACTTCACGATCCGCATCGCCGGCACGAACTATGCGGTTCCCGGCTTCATGCTGTGGGCCGCGATCATCTATGCCGCGGCAGGCTCCCTGCTGAGCTATTGGGTCGGACGCAGCCTCATCCGCCGCAACGAAGAGCGCTACGCGCGCGAGGCGGACCTGCGCTTCTCGCTCGTGCGCGTCAATGAGCATCTCGACGGCATCGCGCTCGCGGCGGGCGAGGCGGACGAGGAGCGCCGCATCCGGCTGCATCTCGACAACGTGCTGAAGGCGATCCGCAGGATCGTCGGCGGCCACGCGCGCCTCACCTGGGTGACGGCGGGCTTCGGCTGGATGACCAATGTGGCCCCGACGCTCGTCGCCGCGCCGCTGTATTTCACCGGCAAGATCTCCTTCGGCGGCCTGATGATGGCGGCGGCGGCCTTCACCCAGGCGCAGTCCTCGCTGCGCTGGTTCGTCGACAATTTCAGCATCCTGGCCGAATGGCGCGCCACCCTGGTCCGCGTGGCAAGCTTTCGCTACGCGCTGGTGACGACCGAGGGACTTGCGGGACTCAGCAGCCGCATTACGTATTCCGAAGGCGCGCCAGGCGCGGTATCGATCGAGGATCTCGCGGTCGAGTCGCCCACCGGTTGCGACATGCTCGAGGAGCGCAATATCGTCGTGCACGCCGGCGAGCGCGTCCTCATCGTGGGTGCACCCGGCACGAGCAAGACGTTGCTGTTCCGCGCGCTGGCGGGCCTGTGGCCCTGGGGCGTGGGCCACATCGTGCGGCCGCGCGACGAGCAGATCGTGTTCGTGCCCCGCGGAACCCCATACCTGCCGCGCGGCTCGTTGCGCGAGGTGCTCGCTTATCCGCAGAAAGCTGAGACTTACAGCCGGGAAGCGTGCACGCACGCGCTGGCCCGCATGGGGCTCGAGCGGCTGGCGCCGCTGCTCGATACGACGCAGCGCTGGGACCGGGATTTGAGCTACGACGAGCAATTGAGCCTCACCTTTGCGCGCGTGCTGCTGCTCGCCCCGCCGTGGGTGCTCATCGACGACACCTTTGGCTCGATCGACGACGAAACGCTCAATCGCGTGGTGCGGGTCTTCAACACCGAGCTGAAGCACACGGGCGTGATCCACATCGGGCGGGCCGCGCAGATGCGCGATCCGTTCTTCTCGCGCGTGCTGCACCTGGTGAGAAGGGTCGGGGTGAAGCCCTCGGCGGTGCACGAGGAGCCCGCGCGATCCGCGGCGGCTCATCCGCCGGAGTCGAAGTCCGGCTGAGCGCGTCATCCGAGAAAGGTCCATCCGTGTCGATCGTGAAGAGAGGTTTGGTGAAGTCCTTTGCAGTCTGTGTGATCCTGGCGCTGCTCGCCCCTTGGGCGCGCGCGCAGGAGGTCGATTTCCGCGCGCCCGCATCCGCCACCGATGCATCGGTGCCCGCGGTCATGCGCGACCTGGCGGCGCGGATATTGCCGGTATACCAGGACAGCAACCCGGAACGCTTTCTGTCCAACCTTTGCGCGCTTCAGGTCGTCGCGGGCGATTACCGGACCGCGTGGGCGACGCGGCAGTCGCTGATCGAGCGGCGGCGCAATACGCCGGGCCAATCGCCTGGGCGCGCGGGCGTGTACGACATGTATGTCCGCGCGCGAGCGCTCGAAGTGGAGGCGGGGATTCCATTCGCGCAGGCGTTTACGCTCACGTTCCGCGGTATGGTGCCGCGACTCGAGGATCGCGAGGCCTATGTGCTCATCGGCTGGCTGTCCAATCCGGTCGCGGAGCTGCGCGAGGGCCTGCAGCGGGCGTTCGATCAACACCGCGCGCAAGGCCGCATCAAGCTGTCCGAAGCGGTGGACCTGATCTGGGCTTACTTCGCCTTCGAGGCCTATCGAAGCTTCAGTCCGCTGATGCCGGCGCTCGATGCCCAGGAGAGCAAGCGGCGCTACGTCACCGAGAACATGACGATCAAGACACCGGACGGCGCGAGTCTCGCCGTCGTGGTGGTGCGCCCGAAGGTCCTCGTCAAGTTGCCGGCGCTGCTCGAGTTCTCGGTCGGGGAGGCGCAGAACGATGGGAAGGAGGCGGCCTCGCACGGCTATGTCGGCGTGATGGTGTACGCGCGCGGGACGCACGGCAGTCCAGGAAAGATCGAGCCCTTCGTCCATGATGGGGCGGACGCGCGCGCCGCGATCGCCTGGATCGCCAAACAATCGTGGAGCGATGGAACGGTGGGAATGTACGGCGGCGGCTACAGCGGCTATTCGGCGTTCGCTGCCGCGGCGGGGCCCGGCGCGCCCGCGCTGAAGGCCATCGCCACCTCCGATCCGTTCGCGCCCGGAATCGATTTCCCGCTGCTCGGCGGCATTTATCGCAACTCGGCCTATCGCTGGGCTTACCAGATCATGGGCATCAAGGGCACGGGCGAAAGGAATCTGGATGACGACGGACAGTGGCACGCCTTCAATCGGGCCTGGTACATCGCGGGCAGGAGCTATTGGGATTTCGCCAGCATCCCCGGACCCCACACGGCGCTCTTCAACCGCTGGCTCGGGCATCCGAGCTACGATCAATTCTGGCGCGCGATGATGCCCAGCCGGCAGCAGTTCGCGCATCTCGCCATCCCCGTGCTCACGACCACCGGCTACTACACGAGCGGACAAACCGGGGCGCTGCACTATTTCACCGAGCACTTCCGCGCCAATCCGCGCGCCAGCCATACATTGCTGATCGGGCCCTACGACGAGCGCGCCATGCAGTACGGGCCGGCGGCGACGCTCAAGGGGTATCAACTCGATCAGGCCGCGGTCATCGATCTGCGGGAGCTGCGCTATCAATGGTTCGATCACGTCCTGAAGGGTGCGCCAAAGCCGGCCTTGCTGAAGGACCGCGTCAACTACCAGGTGATGGGCGCCAATGAATGGCGTTCCGCGGCATCGCTCCCACAGCCGGGCAAGAATGCATTGAAGCTGTTCCTCGAGCCCGATCCCGCGTCCGGCGACCGCAACCGGCTCGTGCCCGCCAAGGCGGCCGGGAGCGCCTTCCTTCCGCAGACGTTCGATCTCGCCGATCGGGAAGACGTCAACAAACCGATGCCCTCGGCCCTGGTCGTGCGCAATCTCAAGCCGCGCAACGGCGATCTGTTCGTGAGCGAGCCGTTGCAGGCGCCCGTGACTGTCGTCGGCGAGCTTTCCGGCACGCTCGATTTAACCGTGAACAAGATGGACATGGACGTGAGCGTCGCGCTCTACGAGCTGCTGGCGAGCGGCGACTACGTGGCTTTGTTCGATCCCGCCTATGACTTCCGTGCCAGCTATGCGAAGGACCGCACGCGCCGGCGCATGCTCAGGGCCGGGACACGCCAGTCGCTGCCCTTCCACAGCGAGCGGATCACGTCACGACAGGTGCGCGCGGGCAGCCGCATCGTCGTGGTTCTCGGCATCAGCAAGCGCCCGGACCGGCAGGTCAACTACGGCACCGGCTACGACGTCAGCGATGAATCCATCGCCGACGGCGAAGTTCCGCTGCGCATCCGCTGGTACAACGGCAGCTTCGTAGAGCTGCCGGTCCTCGAGTCGCGTCCCGGTCCCAATGCGCCGGCGAAAGAGCGGCGCAACTGAGAATCGGGAAGCGACAGGCCTACACGTCAGCGCGCCGGCGCAAGCCGAAAACAGTGAGCGGCAAGTCGAGGCGCCTGCGCACCAAGACCGCGAGCGCGACTTGCGTCAGCAGCGAATTCAATCCGCTGGCGAGGGCCGCGCCTTCGATGCCGAAGCCCGGGATCAGCAGCGAGTTGAGCGCGATGCTGGACAGCACCGAGAGCCCATGGAGCGCCGCGGCGGGCATCTGGTGGCCGGTCATGATCAAGAGGCTCGTCAGCGGGCCGGACCCGGCGACCAGCACGTGGCCGGCGATCAGTATGAGAAGCGCCGTGTAGCCGGCCGTGAATTCGGGTCCGAAGCGGGCGAGGACGAACGGCCCTGCAATCGCGAGGACGGCGCCTATGAGCAGCGAAGTGACGAAGATCGAGCGCGTGGCCGCGGCCACGAAGCCGGCCAGCTCGGCGCGGCGGTTCTCGGCATGCATCGATGCCAGGCCGGGCTGCGCGACCGCGCTGGTGACGGTCATGACAAACGAAACCAGCGTCGCGGTCCTCACCGCCGCCGTATAGATCCCGACGTCCGCCGGGCTCAGCAGCGCTCCGACCAGGAGCAGCTCGGCGTTCGTGCGCAGCATCTGCGCGCCGCTCAGCAGCAGCATGCCGGCCGACACCTGCATCCAGAGGCGTACTTCCAATTCGGAGCGCCCGGCGCCCGTGGCCGCGCGGATCCGCGTGCGGACGATCGCGGATTGCGCGGCGGCGGCGATGAGGTATGCGAGCACGCAAGCGCGCACGTAGTCGCGCGCCGTAGCGCCGCTCGTGATGCCGAGCTTCCATACGAGCCATCCCAGGACGAGGAGTGCGGTGGGACGCCCGATCTGCTCCGCGACCGCCGACAGCGCCATCCAGTTGAAGCCGCGCGCGTAGGCCGCCTCGAGGCTGAGGAACGCGAGGAGCGGGACGCCGAGAAACGCAGCCTGCAAAGCGTCGTTGTAAGGAGAGTCCGGGATGAGGAGCTCGACCAGCGCCATTGCGCACGCGCCGATCAGCACCGAGGCCATCAATGTGAGCAGCCGCCCGAAGCGCAGCAGTCCACGGACGCGCGCGTGCTCTCCCTGCGCCCGATAGGTCGCCAGGAAACGAACGCTGGTGCCGGGCAATCCCAGTCCCGCGAGCGTGCCCAGTACTGCGACCCAGGCCCACGCGTAGCTGTAGACGCCGAACGCCTGCACGCCCATCCACCGGGCCAGTGCGATCTGACTCAGGAAGAGCAGCAGGCCGCCCGTCAGCCGCACGACGGACACAGCGCCGACCGCGCGGAAAAAAGGCCGGTGGCTGCGCTTGCCGAGCAGCCAGCCCATGAGGCGATCCGTGACGCGCGCGCGGCGGTTCATTACGCTATTGTCGCCTGCAATCCGCAGTGGCGTCACACGAGCCGACCGCCTCCCGATGAGACGTTTCCGAATAGCCATGATCGCCGCCTGCCCGTTTCCCGCCCCGCGCGGCACGCCGATCCGCATCTACCGCATCGCCGACGAGTTGGGCCGGCGCGGGCACGAGGTCGAGGTTTTTACTTATCATCTGGGGAGCGCGGCGCACGACGGCGCCTTTCGGATCCATCGGCTGCCAAACATCCGGACTTATCACAAGGAATCGCCGGGACCAAGCTACCAGAAGCTGCTGCTGCTCGATCCGCTGCTTGCCTGGAAGCTTGCCCGGGCGGTGCGCCGCGGCGGTTTCGACGTCGTGCACGCCCATCACGCGGAGGGCCTGTTGGCCGCGATTCCCGCTCGCGCGCTGTATCGGGTTCCCGTGGTTTTCGACGTGCACACTTCACTTGAAAGCGAGCTGCCTTATTACCGCATGGGGTTGTCGCGGAGCCTCCTCGAGCGCGTCGGCCGTGCGCTCGATCGGCGCCTGCCGCGGCACGCCGATCATGTCATCGCCGTGTCGGAGCAGATCCGCGCCGGCGTGGTGGACGAATCGGGCTATCCGCCGTCGGCGGTGTCCGTGATTCCCAATGGCGTCGAGGAGGGGTTCGGCGCCGCTTCCGCGCGTTCTCCATCCGCGCCGCCGAACGCCGGTCCGACCGTCGTTTATGCCGGCAATCTGGCTTCCTTTCAGAGGATCGATCTGCTGTTGCGGGGCTTTGCGTCCGCGCTCGCCAGGCGCGCGGACCTGTGGCTGCACATTTATACCGACGGCGCGTTCGCCGAATTCGAGCCGCTCGCGTGCGAGCTGGGCATTCGCGGGCGCATCCACGTGGCCGATGTAGGCCTCGATCAGCTGCCGGCGCGGCTCGCGGCGGCGGATGTCGCCGTCAGTGCGCGCACCGAGTGCGCCGGAGTACCGCAGAAACTCGGCAACTACATGGCGGCGGGCTGCCCGATCGTCAGCTTCGAAGGTTCGGCGAAGCACCTCGTGCACGAGCGGACCGGACTGATAGTTCCCGACGACGATACCGAGGCGCTGGCCGACGGCATGCTGCGCCTGATCGGCGACAAAGCTCTGGCGCGCAGCCTCGGTGCGGCCGCCCGTTCCTTTGCCCGCGATGAGCTGGGCTGGGGCAACGTCGCGGAACGCATCGAATCGGTATATCGGCGCGTCGTGCACGCGCGGACCGAGCGATGAGCTGCGCCACATGCTGTCGGTAGGTGCCATCGTGGTCAATTTCAACGGCGGGCAACGCATCCTACGCGTGCTCGAGGCGCTTTACCGTCAACAGTATCCGCTCGCGGAGGTCGTCGTGGTCGACAATGCTTCCAGCGACGCGAGCCCGGCCGGCATCCGCGCGGCGTTTCCGCAGGTGCGCGTGCTTTCGCTCGGCGAGAACACGGGCTTGTCGAACGCGCGCAATGTGGGTCTTCGGGCCTTGAACACCTCGCTCGCGTTCATGGTGGATCACGACATCTACGTGGACGAGCGCTGCATCGCGCTCATGGTGCAGGCCTATGAAGCGCGGCGTCCGGCTGTCGTTTGTCCGCGCATCCGGCTTCTGCCGCAACGGGAGATCGTGCAGCTCGAAGGCGCGGCGCCGCATTTTCTCGGGACGCTGATCCTGCGCAACGGCTATCGGCCGGTGGCGAGCACGCCGGCCGAATCCGACTACGTTGCCGGCAGCACCGGCGGGTGCATGCTGGTCGAGCGCGAGCGCATCCTGGATGCCGGCGGATTCGACGAGCTGTTCTTCTTCTATTTCGAAGACCTGGAGCTGACCTTGCGATTGCGGGGCATGGGCTACCGGTTCTGGTGCGAATCGGCGGCGGAGGTGTTCCATGAGCCGGCGTCGGGCACGCCGGGGCTGTCGTTTCGCGGGACGGGCGGCTATCCGGAGCGGCGCGCCTACTTCACTCTTCGCAACCGTCTCATTGCCATGCTGATCCACTATCGCGTGCGCACGCTGGTCGTGTTGCTGCCCGCGCTCGTGCTGTACGAGGCGGTCTCGTTCGTGGCGGCGGCAAGAAAAGGGTTCGTGAGGCAGTGGCTGCGGGCGTGGGGCTGGCAGTTCGCCAACATGGCAACCGTGGGACGGCGGCGGCGCGCGGCTCGCCTGCGCCGCACGGTGGATGACAAGGATATTCTGGTCGGCGGCGTGCCGCCGCTCGCGCCCGGGTTTTTGGCCTCGCGAACGGAGGAGCGACTGCTCAGGGGCTTTTCGATGCTCGTCAACGGCTATTGGGCATTGGCCCGACACCTGATTGCGTAGCGCGCGATGAGCCAGTCCGCGCTCGCCTTTTCGGTCATCATTCCCTGCCGCAACCACGCGGCGGCGCTGTCGCGTTGTCTCGACAGCGTGCTGTCCCAGCGGCTCGAAGAACCCTTTGAAGTCCTCGTCGTCGACTCGGCCGCGGATGACGAAGTCGTCGAGGTCGTCGCCCGTCATCCGGGTGCGCGGATCGTGCGCAGCGCGCAGCCCTTGTTGCCCGGGCCTGCGCGCAATCTGGGCGCGCGGAACGCGCACGGCGCGCATCTGGCGTTCATCGATGCGGATTGCACGGCAGCCGAAGGTTGGCTGGCGGCGGCGCTGCCGGTGCTGAAAGAAGGGGCGAGAGTCGTCGGCGGTGCCGTGCTGGACGGCGAGCCGTGGCATCCGGTCGCCACCATCGACAATCTGATGCAGTTCTCCGATCTGGCCCCCCGCCGGCCGCGCGCCGTTTCGCGCCTGCTGCCCGCGTGCAACCTGGCGATCGCGTTCGGAGACTTCAGTCTGCTCGGCGGCTTTCCTCAGGATGCGCCCGCGGCCGGAGAGGACATCGTATTCTGTAACCGCGCCGCGCAGCGCTGGCCGGACAGGGTGGTCTTTTGTCCGGCGATGCGTGTGCGGCATTTCGGTCGCAGCACCCTGCGGCAACTCTGGTCGCACCAGCAAACCTTTGGCTATGCACGCGGCGCGATGAGCCTGGAGCTCAGGCCTGCGTATCGACGACTGGGTCGTTGGGCCATCGTGGCCCCGGTGGTCGCGTTGAAGAGGCTGAGCTACCTGGCGGTGCGCGCGGCTCGATGGCGGCCGTCGGCTCTCGTGGCGATGGTTTTGTTTCTGCCGGTTTTGCTGTTTGGTTTGACGGCCTGGTGTGTCGGATTCCGGCGCGGCTGCAGGAGCGGGGCGTGAGCCGGCGCATTCCCGTGCTGATGATCGCGCTCGACGCTGCCGAGCTGTCGCTGGTGCGGCGCTGGATGGAGGAGGGCGCATTGCCGAACCTGCGTGCCCTGAAAGAGCGGGGTGCGTTTGGACCGCTCGCCTCGACGGCCGGATGGCTCGTCGGCTCGCCCTGGCCGAGCTTCTATACCGGCCTGCCGCCGTCCGAGCATGGTTTGTATCACTATCTGGTGTGGCGGCCGGATCTCATGCGGCACGAGCGGCCCGCGCCACAGTGGCTGCCGCTGCGGCCGTTCTGGCGCGAGCTGGCTGCGGATCGACGCGTCGTGGCCGTGGACATTCCGCTCACATACGCGCCTCAGCCGTTCGCCGGCATCGAGATCTCGGGCTGGGCGACGCACGAGACGCTCGAGCCGCCTGCCTCGCATCCGCCGCAGCTCCTGAGCTGGGTGCGCGAAAATTTCGGCGCCGCGCCTTTCGACAATGAGGAAGCGTATCTGATGCCGGCGTCGAGGCTGCTGCAGATTCGCGATCGGTGCGTTCGCGCGACGGCGCAGGTTGCCGGTCTCGGTGTCACATTGATGCGCGAGAAGCCCTGGGATCTGTTCATGATCTGCCTGGCGGCGACGCATCGCGGCGGACATCAGCTCTGGGATCTCTCGAACGTGGCCGGCGATACTACGGCCGAACAAAGAACGGCGCTCGCCGGTGCTTTGAAGGAAATCTACGTGGCGTGCGATGCCGCCGTCGGCCGCATGGTCGAGCAGGCCGGCAGTGAGGCCTCGGTGCTGGTGTTCTCGCTGCATGGCATGGGCGCAAACGTGTCGCGCGCCGAGTTGACGCGGGAGATGCTGGCGCGGGTGCTGGCAGACGGTGAGCGCCATGATCCCAGGCTTCACCGTCGCCTCGCCGGCCATCTGCGGAGTTGGATTCCGGACCGGTTGCGCAGCTGGATCAAGAGTCGTTTGCCGCTTTCGGTTCAGGACCGGCTCACGTTGTTCTGGCGGTCGGAGGGCGGCGACTGGCGAGCCACGCGCGCGTTTGCCGCACTAAGCGATCTCGATGGCTACGTGCGCATCAACTTGCGCGGACGCGAGGCAGCGGGTGTCGTCGAGCCCGGCGCCGAATATGACGCGCTGTGCACGCAGATCACGCGAGGTCTGAGCACTTTCGTGGATGCGCAGAGCGGTGAGCCGGTGATCGATGCGATCGCGCGTATCGGCGAGCTTTATCCGCGGGGCCGGATGCGCCAGCACCTGCCCGATCTCATGATCCGCTGGAGCGACAAGCCCGCCGCGCTTCATAAAGGCATCGTCTCGCCCCGGTATGGCTCGATACCGTGGCCGACTCCGGGCGGCCATCCCCAGGGGCGCAGCGGCAATCACCTGCCGCAGGGATTTTTGTTTGCCGCGGGGCCGCGGGTGGCGCGCGGCACGTCCGTCATCGGTGCGCATATTCTCGATCTCGCGCCCACGGTATATGAGCTGCTGGATCTCGCGCCGCCGGCGCAGCTGCACGGACGTTCGCTCGTGCGTGCACTGGAGGGATCGCGTGGCGTTCCATGATGCGCGCCGGATCGATGCCGGGATCATTGCGGCGGACGTCTGCATCGTCGGCGCCGGCGCCGCGGGCATCACGCTCGCGCGCGAGCTGGCCGGCCATTCCCGGCGCATTGCCCTGATCGAGAGCGGCGATCTCGAGTTCCGCCATCTGCCGCAGCTGCTTTATCGCGGCGAGAACATCGGGCTCGCGAGCTATTCGACCGCACGCTCACGCCTGCGGATGTTCGGCGGCTCGACGACGCGATGGGCGGGGCAGTGCCGGCCGATGGATGCGATCGACTTCGAGCGGAGGGACGGGATCGCGCACAGCGGCTGGCCTTTCGGCCGCAGCGAGCTGGCGCCGTTCTATCGTCGCGCCCAACAGGTCTGCAATCTCGGCCCCTATGACTATTCACCGTCGTTCTGGCGCGCGGCCGGGCATGAAACGCTGCCGCTCGATGCCGCCGGGCTCGAGGCGCGGATCTTCCAATTCAGCTTTCCGCGGGATTTTGGCGAGTCTTACCGCCGCGAGCTGGCCGCTTCGCGCGACATCGACGTCTATCTCAATGCAAACGTAGTCGAAATCGATGTGGACGAGGGCGCCACGCGGGTCTCGGGACTGCATGTGGCGACGTTCAATGGCCGCCGGATCCGATGCGAGGCGGCGGTATATGTGCTGGCTTGCGGAGGCATCGAGAATGCCAGACTGCTACTCGCCTCCAATCGCGTTGCGCGCGCCGGCGTCGGCAACCAGCACGACCGGGTCGGCCGGTTTTTCATGGACCATCCCTATTTCATGCTGGGTTACTACCAGCCCGCATCCTCGCGGTACGACAGGGGCATCCACGTCATCGAGGACTACGCCCGCGTGGGCAGCGAGCAGAAATGCCATGCGGCGCTGGCGCTGAGCGAGGACTTGCTGCGCGCGGAGCGTCTCAACGGAGCCGCCGCCTATTTCGTGCGCCGGCCGTCGTACAAGGCGCTGCCGGAATATTTCACCCCGGCGGGCCGGTCGTTTGTTCATCTGGTCGATGTGCTGCGCCATCAAGAGCTGCCGGACGGGCACTTGGTGCGCCACATGGCCAATGTGATCGCCGGAGTCCCGGACGTCGGCCGTACACTTGCGCGCCAGATCGGCCATGCGGTTCGGCCGGCGCGGGTCCTTGCGCTGCGGGCGGTGCTGGAAGCCACCCCGAATCCCGATAGCCGCATTACGCTCGGGACGCGCGTCGACCGCTTCGGGATGCCGCGCGTGCAGGTCGATTGGCGCCTCAATTCGAGCGATCGGCGCGGCCTCGAGCGTCTTCTCGATCTATTGCAGGCGCAGTTCGCGCGTCTGCAACTCGGTTCGCTGGTGCTCGATCGAGCCCAAGACGAAGCCGGATGGCCGGCCAGCATGACGGGCGGCAAGCATCACATGGGCACCACGCGCATGCACCCCGATCCGCGCGAGGGTGTGGTCGACGCCGATTGCCGCGTGCACGGCTGCACGAATCTTTACATCGCCGGCAGCTCCGTGTTTCCGACGGCAGGCTACGCCAATCCGACGCTCACGATCGTCGCACTGGCCATACGGCTGGCCGAGCACATCCGCGCCCTCTGACGTGCCATCTGAAATCCTGGAGTGCGCGAAGCGCAAAGACGCGGCTGAGTGACGTGCCCGCTGGATCGGCGACTGGCTCTGCTTCGTCAATAGTGCGGCGGCGTGATGACCCAGACGACCTTGGCCGGTACGGCGCCGGGATTGCGGCAGCGATGTTTGTCCGTGCTCTTGAACGAGAAGCTGTCTCCCGCTTCGAGACGGAAGTAACGGCCCTCGATCCACAGCTCCAGCGCGCCTTCCACCACGACGCCGGCTTCCGCGCCGTCATGGTTGTATTCGCCGCTGTCCGCGCCGGGCTCGAGCGTGCTCATCAGCAGCTCGAGGGGTCCCGACAGGTTCGGCGACAGCAGCTCTTCGTTGATGCCGAGCCCGGTGAAGCTCATGCGCCGGCGGTGCTTCGCCCTGACGATGAAGTTGCGCTCCTCGGGGGCGGCGGCGGTTTCGGCCGGGAAGAACCAGGTGATGTGTACGCCCAGGACGTCGCAGATGGAACGCAGCGTGCCGATGGGCAGCTTGGCCCGATTGCGCTCGATCTGGCTGATGTGGCTCACCGACACGCCGACCGCGTCGGCGAGCTGCTGCAGCGTCATGCGTTTGAGCCGGCGCAGCTCGCGGATCTGCCCGCCAACCTGCGACTCGCCCGGCGCCGCTCCCGGTGCGGGAACTTCGGTATCGCCAGAGACCTCGAGTGATGCTTTCTTCACGCCGCAAACCTCCACGCCCTAAGCTTTCACGCGCTCACCCGCCGGATCATAGAACGGCTTGAGCGACGCGCTTGCCGGCACGCGCTCTGTGGCGATCTCGAGCTGGTAGCGGCCGCCGTGAACCCATTCCGTCGTGACGATCCCGCCGTCGTTCTCGACGTAGCCCATGCCGAGGGGACGGCCCAGCGTGTGACCGAACATGCCGGAGGTGATCCGGCCGACGAGCCGGCCGTCACGCCAGATCGGCTCGTCATGATGGAGAAGACGGTCCGGGCGCTCGAGCATGAATTGCACCAGGCGCCGGCGCACGCCCGATTTTCTTTGCCGCAGCAAGGCCTCGCGTCCGATGAAGCCGCCGGGCTTCGACCAGTCAATGGCGAAACCGAGGCCGGCCTCGAGCGGGGTGTCTTCCTCGCCGATGTCGTGGCTCCAATGCCGATAGCCCTTCTCCAGCCGCAGCGAGTTCATCGCATGATAGCCCGCGTGCGCCATGCCGAAGCCGCGGCCGGCGGCGACGATCTCGTCATACACCGACTGCACGCACTCGGTCGGCATGTACAGCTCCCAGCCCAGCTCGCCGACGTAGGTGATGCGGCTCGCGCGCACGCGCGCGTAACCGAGATCGATCACGCGCGAGGCGCCGAACGGGAATGCCTCGTTCGACAGGTCGGCGTCGGTGAGTGAAGTGAGCAGCGCACGGCTGCGTGGACCCATGACGCCGAGCACCGCATAGGCGGGCGAAACGTCAATGGCGAGGGCTTGCGCGTCGTCCGGAATATGCCGTCGCAACCACGAGAAATCCCGTGTCTGCGTAGCGCATGCGGTCACGATCAGATATCGGTCCTGCGCCTCCCGCGTGACGGTCAGATCCGCTTCGATGCCGCCGCGCTCATTGAGCCATTGTGTGTAGACGATCCTGCCGATGGGCACGGCCACGCTGGCGGCGCAGATGCGATTGAGCACGGCTTCGGCATCGCGTCCCTCGACCACGAACTTGGCGAAGGAGGACTGATCGAACAGGCCCACCGCTTCCCGCACCGCGCGATGCTCCGCGGCGGAATGTTCGAACCAGTTCTGCCGGCCATAGCTGTACTCATACCTTGCCGGCGTTCCGGGCGGCGCGTACCAGTTGGGGCGCTCGAATCCCGCCACTTCGCCGAAACAGGCGCCCGCCGCCTGCAGCCGGTCGTGGAGGGCGGACTTGCGCACCCCGCGCGCGGTCTCGGCCTGCCGGTAAGGCCAGTGCATCGCATACAGCAGCCCCAGCGATTCGACGGTGCGGTCGCGCAGATATTTTTTGTTGCGCTGGAAGGGGAGGCAGCGGCGGATGTCCACATCCCACAGGTCCATCGGCGGATGGCCGTCGACGATCCAGTCCGCGAGGACCTTGCCGGCGCCGCCGGCCGATTGGATGCCGATCGAATTGAAGCCCGCCGCGACGTAGAGCCCGCGAACTTCCGGCGTTTCACCCAGCAGGTAACGGTCGTCGGGCGTGAAGCTCTCGGGCCCATTGAAGAACAGCTGCACCCCGGCGCTTTCGAGCGCGGGGACGCGCCGCATCGCCGCGGCGAGCAGCGGCTCCAGATGCGCCAGGTCGTCCGGCAGTTGATCGAAGGAGAAATCCTCGGGGATGCCGTCCTGTCCCCAGGGCTTGGCCAGCGGCTCGAACCAGCCGACCAGCAGCTTCCCCGCGTCTTCCTTGAAGTACGCGCAGTTGTCCGGGTCGCGCAATATGGGCAGGCCCGGCGCGAGGCCCGCCACGGATTCGGTGACCATGTAGAAGTGCTCGGCCGCGTGGAGCGGAACGGTCGCATCGACCCAGCCGCCGATGTCGCGCGCCCACATACCGGCGCAGTTCACGACGGCCGCACAGCGGATTTCGCCCGCCGGCGTCATTACGCCGGTGACACGGCCGTGCGCCGCGAGAATATTCGTGACGCGGCAATGCTCGAGGATTCTCGCGCCGCGGCTCCTGGCGCCGCGCGCCAGCGCCTGCGTCGTATCGATGGGGTTGGTTTGTCCGTCCTTGGGCAGGTGGACGGCGCCGATCAGGTCCCGCGTTTCGGCCAGCGGCCACATCGACTTGACGTCCCCAGGGGCGAGCACTTCGACGTCCAACCCGAAGCAGCGGGCCATGGATGCGCCGCGCTTCAGCTCCTCGAAGCGCGCCTCGGTGGAGGCGACGCCGAGTGATCCCGTTTGTTTGAAGCCGGTGGCGCAACCTGTCTCGCTTTCCAGGCCGGCGTACAGCGTGGCCGTGTACTGGGCGAGACGCGTCAGGTTCTGTGTTGCGCGCAATTGGCCGACGAGGCCCGCGGCATGCCACGTGGTGCCGCTCGTGAGCGCGCTCCGCTCCAGGAGAACGACATCGGAACGGCCGCGCCGCGCCAAGTGGTAGGCGACGCTGCAACCGACGATGCCGCCGCCGATGATGACGATGTCCGCCCGTTCCGGGATCGAGTCGACCATGTGCTGCCTCGCCCGGCGCTCCGCCACTCAACTGTAATTATGAGTCTATATTTTTCTATATAAAAAAATAATTAGCAATAATTTTTTAATGGCGATGAGCCCGACCCCACATCCAGCTACCAGCCTCGGGTGGTTGAGCGGGCTCGAGGATGGTGCGAGGTGGTGGGTTCGAGTGAATTCAAGGTGGGGATGATGGAACCCGCCACGAGGTCGCGCATCTCGAATCAGGCGACGAGATCCTCACCACGACGCATGACCACTACGTCCACCATGAATCGATACGGCTTGCGGCCGAACGCAGTGGCGCGAGCACACGGCGGATCGCGCTCTACGATGAGCCCGCCAGCGCCTCGGTCGAACAAATGTCCGATCGGCTGCGGCGCGCGCTGGGCTCGCGCACGCGCGTCGTCGGGCTGACCTGGGTTCATTCGTCCACCGGCGTCAAGCTGCCGGTGCGCGCGCTTGCACAGGTGATCGGCGAGTTCAATCGCAATCGCGGCAAGAGACGGTCCGCAGGCTTCTCGATCGCAAGGTCATTGCCTCGACTTCACCTTACAAGGTGTCGTATGCGCGGCTGGCGCCGAGCCTGGTCAACGACGAGCGTGAGGTCGAAGCGGCGCTGCGCGCCGTGAGAGAGGTCGTTTGACGGTGCCGTGAATCCGCCAAAGGAGAGGGCGGGCTCACGCTTTCGGCGGCGTCCAGGGCTCGTATACCGCCTTGAACTCCGGCATCGCCTCGCAGCGCCGCACGTGCGCGCTCAAGCGTGGATACAGCTCCGCCTTGAGCTTCTGGTCGATCGCTTCGCTCAGCAGCGTGTAGTTGCAGGCGACGATCAGGTCGGCGCGCGTCATCCGGTCCCCGATCAGCCAGCGATTCTCGCCTCGCCAGGCGGCGAAGCGCTCGAGCTCGGCGAGTGCGCCATGCATTTGCAGATTACAGCGATCGATCCACGGCTGATGCCACTTCTCCCGCGGCCTGAACAGGCGCTCATACAGCTGGTCGCGGCCTTTCTCGGCGGCGCCCGTCATAATCGAGATGACTCGCAGCGCCGCGCGCCGATCGATTCCCGATGCGGGCAGCAGCGCACGCGCGGGTCCGGCGCGCTCGTCGAGGTAATCGAGGATCGCCGAGGACTCCATCAGGACTTCCCCGTCGTCGAGCACCAGAGTCGGCACGCGTCCCAAAGGGTTGTACTCGCGGATGCGGTCGAAATCCCTGCCAACCGACCAGTTCGCGTGCTCGAAGGGCATGCCGAACAGATTCAGGGTGATGGCCACCGGCCGCACGAACGGCGAATCGTACATTCCGATCAGCATCATGATTGCGGTGCTCCAAGGTCCGGGAGCCCGGATCGTAGTCCTCGTCCGGATGCCGCTACAAGGCTGCGCCGCACTGAGTCCGGCCGCTCCTGCGCTGACGATCGCGGGTTCCAAAGGCCTGTCTTTGCGGGCATCATACCGGCCCGATCGGTCCGCCCGACCCACCATCAGGACATCCATTGACGCCGGCTGCATTCGCATTTCAGAACGCCACGGTTGACACGGGCTGCGTGGACACATGATTCCGGCACAGGAAGCGCTCCAACGTCTGCGCGAGGGCAACCGGCGGTTCGTCGCCAGCATCGGCAATCACGAAGCGGTGCTCAAGCGGCAGATCGAGCTGACGCAGGACCAGGCGCCATTCGCGATCATCCTCGGCTGCTCGGACGCGCGCGTCCCGGCCGAGCTGGTCTTCGACCAGGGGCTTGGCGACCTGTTCGTCATCCGCGTGGCCGGAAACATCGTTCAGCCTTCGCAGATCGGCAGCGTGGAATTCGCCGCGTCCAGATTCTCCACCCGGCTGGTGGTGGTGCTCGGACACTCGCAATGCGGCGCGATCCTGTCGACCATCGAACAGCTGCAGCAGCCGGTGGAGAACCAGTCGCGCAATCTGCGTTCGATCGTCGACCGCGTGCGTCCGTCGGTGGAGGGACTGCTCGGCACTTCACTGGCGCGCGACCACGACGTGCTGGTCCACCATGCGGTGCGGGCGAACATCAGGATGTCGGCCGATCACCTGCGCCACGGATCGGAGATTCTCGAGCAGCTGATCCTGCGCGAGGGACTGCTGGTGATCGGCGCCGAGTACTCGCTGGCCACGGGAGTGGTTGAGTTTTTCGACGGCGTGTAGCCATGCGTCCTTCCGACTCCGATTTCATGCACCAGGCGCTCGCACTCGCTGGCCGGGCCGCCGCGGCCGGTGAAGTGCCGGTGGGCGCTCTGCTCGTCAAGGACGATCGGATCGTGGCGGAGGGCTGGAATCACCCGATCGCCGCCCATGATCCGACCGCTCACGCGGAGATCGAAGCCTTGCGCGCCGGAGCGCGGCAGCTCGGCAACTATCGCCTCACGGACACGACGCTGTATGTGACTCTGGAGCCGTGCATCATGTGCGCGTCCGCAATCGTGCATGCGCGCGTGGCTCGCCTGGTTTTCGGCGCGTGGGACCCGAAGGCCGGTGGCGCGGGGAGCATTGCCGACATCTTCCGGATTGCGGCGCTCAATCACCGGGTCGATGTGTTCGGCGGCGTGCTGGCCGAGGAATGCGGCGCCGTGTTGCGGGCGTTCTTCAGCGCGCGGCGGTAGCAATAAAAAGCGCGGAACGTCCGTGCGCCGCGCGAACCGGCTCGCCCGGTTAGCATCCCGTCAGCGGCATCGAGGTGCGCTGCCGGCTCAGCCGGAATCCGCCGCGGCCCATTCCAGGATGTCGAGGTAGTTGCGGATGTTGTCCACGAACCGCACCGGTTCCCAGCCGCGCGCATAGCCCCGTTTGGTCTGCAGGTACCACTGCTCCTGGGCGAGCAGCGGCAGGAAGTTGCGCACCTCCTGCCAGGAATCGGGATTACGGCCCGCCGATTGCGCCAGGATGCGCGCATCTTCCAGGTGCCCGAAGCCGACGTTGTAGGCCGCGAGCGCGAGCCAGGTGCGGTCCGGCTCCGGGATGCGATCGGGAATTTTCTCGCGCACGGAGGCGTAGTAGCGCGCGCCGCCGTCGATGCTCTGGTGCGCGTCGTCGCGGTTTTCCACGCCGAGCTGCCGTGCGGTCATGTCCGTCAGCATCATGAGGCCGCGCACGCCCGTGAAGGACACCGCCGAGGGCTCCCAGCGTGATTCCTGGTAGCCGATCGCCGCCAGCACGCGCCAGTCCTCGCCGATCCTGGCGGCCGATTCCTCGAACCAGCGCCGGAAGCGCGGCAGCAGGGTCTGGATATCGCGAACGAAATTTCGCGTGGCTACGAGCTTGAACTGGTCGGACTGTCCGTAGTAGCGCTTGAGGATCTGGGCGCGCAGGCCGCTGAGAGTGATGTCGGTAAAGAACTTGCGCGCGCGCCGCACGAGGCTGTGGTCGCGCGAGTTGAACGCCCAGGCCAGCGATTCGCCCGGCGTGAGATCGAAGGCCACGCGGATCTGCGGATATAAGTTGCGGCCGAGATAGAACTCCGTCGAATCGGCTAGGGTGTATTCGATATGGCCTTCGGCCAGCTCCTTCAGCATGTCCAGCGCGTCGCCGCGGCGCTCGATCCACACGAGGTCGGCCATTTCCCGCGGCCGCTCGGCCCGCAGGATCTTGAGAGCCTCGGCTTGAGCGCTGCCGGCCGCCACTTCCAGATCGCTGCCGTTGATCTCCTGCAGCGAGCGCGGCTTGTGCTCGCCCTGCGAGTAGATCACGTGCTGTCGGACCTGATGATAGGGGGGGCCGAAGGTTATGCCGCGCCCCCAGGTGCGGGTGGCGCTGATCCCGGCAGCTGCAATATGTGCGCGGCCGCTCGCGACCTGGCGCCGCAATTCCTGCAGAGTCGGGACGGTGTAGACGTACAGCGCGACGCCGAGCTCGGCCGCGAAGGCCTTGACCATGTCGTATTCGGGACCCTCGGGCCCTTCCGCGCCGAAGTAGTAGGCGGTCGGGCTATTGCGCGTCACGACGCGCAATTCCTTGAGCGCGAGCACCTGTTCCAGAGTCGACGGCACCCGCTGGCAGGTCGCGAGCAGCAGGCCGCTGCTCAGGGCCAGCATCATCTTGAGCGTCGATAGGCTTATCGGCATGCGGCGTTCATTTCTGCTGATCCGGAAGCATGGACGGTAAACCGCCAAGGGGTCTCGCTTCGTCGAGCCGTCGGGTAGAATACCGGACCTGGGAGAGGTACCGAAGCGGTCATAACGGCGCGCACTCGAAATGCGATGGGGGCTAACGCCCCACGTGGGTTCGAATCCCACCCTCTCCGCCAATCTTCACAACCCATGCCTTCAGGTGGATCGAGCCCGTGCAACCTCGCATCCCAGGCGCCCAGGATCAGCGGATGCGGAATGACGAGCAGCAGTGCGACCTATCCCATTTGCCGGTGAAACTGCCTGAGGGCATCCGTGCCGAAAGCTGAACCGAAGTAGACGATGCCGCGAAACAGTAAAGCCCATCGCGCGATGATAGCGGCCGGCTGCCGCTACTTGGAACGATCGATGGTGAGAGCGACCGGTTTGCGATCGGCGGGACGAAGCACCTCGCCGGCAGCGTAAAAATCGCCTGCCGCGGGCATCGCCTGCCCACTGCGCGAGATCCGCGCCTCAACCGTCACCCGATCGAATTGCGATAATTTACGTTCCGGGATCATCGCGGAGGAGTCGTCGAGCTTGAAACTCACCGGCCAGTCGCCCACCGGCATGCGCAGCACTGCGAGCGGTGGCCCCGGGGAGTCCGCCGCCTTGGCGTAAATAAACAGAACCGACCCCGGGACAATCTGGCTTGTGAGTTTACGATCCAGGGAAACGACGCCGCTCACTTCTACCGGCGCGAGTATCTGTGCAGCAGGTTCAGAGCCCGCAGTGCCCGCTTTATTCAGCCAGGCATCGAGCGTCGCATCCAGGTTTGCATGCGCTGCTCCTGAATCGCCCGCGGCGGCAGGTCTATCCTTGGCCCTGGCGCGCGCTTGTTGCGCATCCGCCTTCCGGCCGAGGAATTCGTAGGATTGGGCCAGCAGGAGCCAGTCTTCCTGGGTTCCGCCCCCACTCGCCAAACGCGTTTCGAGGCCTGCGATCGCCTCATCGATCGACCCAGCCGACGCAGCCGAAACAGGTGGCGCGTCCGGTGGATCCGCAGGGTGCGCCGGGCTGGACGATTGCCATACGCGCATCACCGCGAAAGTCGCGAGGGTTCCAACGAGCACTCCGCAGAGAAACCCCAAAAAGTTTTTCTTTGTCATGGACACTCCTCCAACCGCCGCTCTCTGCCAAGACTCTCCCGGCGGGTTTCAGGACCCAGGTAATTGTACGTATTTACCACAGTAACAGCCTATGTTAGTTTGCCCAGGCTTGTCTGGTGGGAGGAAATCGCATGAATTTCAAGAAGAGTGCCCCACTGTTTGCGAGCTTGGCTTTAGGCTTACTAACGGTATCGGCGGTCCGGGCGGCCGACCCGGCTGCCGAAGCACTGGCCCGCAAGAGCGGTTGCCTGAAATGCCATGCCATCGATAAGGAAAAAGTGGCGCCGCCCTACACGAAGATCGCCGCCAAGTACAAGGACGACCCCAAGGCCGAGGACAAGCTCTTCGTTCATCTGACGACCAGTCCTCTCGTCGAGGTGGATGGGGAAAAGGAAGAGCATCAGAGGCTGAAGACCCAAAATGACGAAGACATCCGTAAAGTCATTCGCTGGATTCTCTCCTTAGTGAAGTGATCCGAACCGAACGGTTCGGGGAGGGAACTCATGGGCGCCATTCGCGAGCGGTTGCGTCGGATCTGGAGCGCGCTGCGCAGGCCCGCAGCGAAGTACTCCTTGCTTACCCTGCTGGCCGTCGGTTTTTTCAGCGGCATTATTTTCTGGGGCGGCTTCAATACCGCGCTGGAAGCGACCAACACGCTGCCCTTCTGTATCTCCTGCCACGAGATGCGCGATACGGTCTACCAGGAATACACGCAGACCATCCATTTCACCAATCGCACCGGCGTGCGTGCGCTCTGTTCCGATTGTCATGTGCCGAAGGATTGGACCCACAAGGTCGCGCGCAAGATCCGTGCGACCGGCGAGCTGTACGGCAAACTGACCGGCGTCATCGACACGCCGGAGAAATTCGCAGCCAAGCGCGCGGAGCTGGCGCATCGCGTATGGAAACGCATGAAGGAAACCGATTCCCTCGAATGCCGCAACTGCCACACGGCCGAAGCCATGAGCGAGGAGCTGCAATCGGCGCGCGCCTGGAAGCAGCACCAGAAAGGCTTGTCCGCGGGCAAGACCTGCATCGATTGCCACTACGGCATCGCGCACCGCGAACCTGAAGGGCCTGGACCGCAGGAGTTGTTCGGCGCGAAAACCGAGGATCCTAAGGAGGCCGCCCAATGATCCATCGATCCTGGTATGCGATGGCCGCTGTCGCAGTGCTCGGCCTCGTTCTGGCGTGGAGCGCTGAATCCCAGACTTCGGCCGCTGACGAGACGGCGCAGCCGGCATCGCGCACGGACGCCGTGCTGAGGGGCGATGCCGTGTGTACGGGCTGCCACGATGAAAACGAACTGCATCCGGTCTTCGCCATCGGCAAGACCCGGCATGGCACCCTGGCGGACGGGAACACACCCAGCTGCACCAGCTGCCATGGCGAAAGCGCCACCCACGTGCGCAAGCCGCCGGGAATGAAAGAACGGCCGGGGCCCGATGTGGTGTTCGGCAAGGGTTCGGTTACGCCCGTCGCCAAACGTAATGCCGCCTGCCTGACCTGCCATCAGGGCGGCGCGCGCCTGCATTGGGCGGGCAGCGCTCATGCCAACCGCGACGTGGCCTGCACATCCTGCCACGCGATCCATGCGGCGCACGACCCGGTGCGTGACAAACAAACTCAGCCGCAGGTGTGCTTCGAGTGCCACAAGGAGCAACGCGCGCAGATCCATCGTCCCTCCCGGCATCCGATCCTGGAAGGCAAGGTCGCCTGCAGCGACTGCCACAATCCGCATGGCAGCGCGGGCGTGAAGCTGCTGGTGCGCGATACCGTGGTCGACACCTGCTACACCTGCCATATGGAAAAGCGCGGGCCGTTCGTACGTACGCACCAGCCGGTGACCGAAGATTGCACTCTCTGTCACAACCCGCATGGCACGACGGTCGCCAATCTTCTCAAGCACCGGCCGCCGTTTCTCTGCCAGCAATGTCATGAGCCGACCAGCCATCGCGGCGGCGTTGCGAGCACGACAGGCACCGGTTTCGGCACAGGCCAGAACACTCTGGCCCGCGGCTGCCTGAATTGCCACACCAACATCCATGGGACCAACAATCCGCGCGACGTTGCCAACGAACGGACGTTGCGGCGCTGAAGGCCGCGGCGGGAGGAGGCCGATCATGTCTGCGCATAAAATCGTTCTGCAGAGCGTCCTGGCCACGGCAGCGCTCGCCGCCGGAGTTTCCGCTTCGCCGCAGGACGATGACGAAGCTTTTCGTCTGAAGACGCCCGAAAGCAACTTCGTTTTCGGTGCCGGTTATCTCAGCAAGGACAATCAGCGCTTCGGCCAGTACACGGGCCTGAGAGACGAAGGGCTCTATGGCCTCCTCGATCTGGACTGGGTGAGCCGCGACGACGCCACGGGAACCTGGTTGCGCCTGGGCGGGCGCAATCTAGGCCTCGATCATCGCGAAGCAGACATCGAATGGCTGCGCCAAGGCCAGTGGGGCCTCACTGCGGCTTACAGCGAAACGCCCCGCTACAACCCCTATTTCATGAACACCGCTCTGGCCGGCATCGGCAGCAATGACTTGGCGGTGGGCGGGCCGGTCCTGGACGACGTGCAGCTCAAGACGCGCCGTCAAGCCTTCACTCTCGGCGCAATCCGGCATTTCCTGCGCAACTTCGCCTTTGAGGTGAACTTCCGTCAAGAACAGAAGAACGGCGCACGCCAGTTCGCCCGCGGGACGCCCGGGGCCATGGAGTTTCTCGCCGAGCCCATCGATCAAACGATGCGCCAGATGGAAGCGACGATGACGTACGTCGGGGCACGGCTGCAGCTTGTGGGCGGTTACTATGCCACGGCCTTCGACAATGCAAACACCGCCCTCGACATCGTCGGCGGCGCACCCGCCCTGTCCGGCGGAACAAGCCCGTTCACGCCCGTCGCGCTGCCGCCTGACAATAGCTCGCAGCAGCTTTTTATGTCCGGTGGCTACAATTTCACTCGCGGCACACGCGCCACCTTCAAGGTGGCCTACAGCCGCCTGACTCAGGACGATGAATTCATATTGCCTTCCGTCACCGGACGCACCGATCTCGGCGGACGCGTCGATGTCACGCTGCTGCAAGCCGGAATCACGGCCCGCCCGCTGCCGCAACTATCGCTACTGGCCAACCTGCGTTATGAGGACCGGAACGACAAGACACCCATCGCGCAGTATTTCACCGGCGCGGGACCCACGTCGACTTTCAATGGCGACAACGAGCCGCGCTCCATCCGAACCACCGTCGCAAAAGCCGAGGCTGGCTATTCGCTGCCCTGGATGATGCGCCTCACTGCCGGCCTCGACTACGAGGAAAAGGAGCGCAACTCCTCGCCGGTGCGAGTCGTCAGTGCGCGCCATGAAACCCGTGAAGTGTCCTATCGCGCCGAGCTGCGCCGCTCGCTCGCGGAAACCCTGACCGGAGCTCTGTCCTACGTGCATAGCGACCGCGACGGTTCCCCGTTCCTCACCACCGTGCTCAACGACGGCACGGCCGGCAGCAACCTGGTGGCCCCGCTGCATCTGGCCGACCGGAACCGCGACAAACTGAGACTATTGCTCGATTGGACGCCGCTCGAACCACTTTCCCTGCAATTGCTGGCTGATTACGCCGAGGACGAATACGGCGGCCGCCAGCTGGGACTGCAGGCAGGCCATGCGCGCTATTACTCGCTGGATGCGACTTACATTTTAACGGACGACTGGCAGGCTACGGCCTGGGGCTCCCGTGGCGCCACGCGCGCCCGACAGCTGACGCAGACGAACGCGCCCACCGGACAGTTCTGGAGCGCGGATCTGCGCAACAGCGACAAAGCCTTCGGCGTCGACATCCGCGGCAAACTCACCGCACGGCTGGACATCGGCGCAGGTCTGCAGCGCTTCGATTATCGCGACGAATATGACATGGCAGCGGTTACGGGCGCGGCCATCGCTCCGATTCCCGATATTTTTACGCGGCAAACCACCGTGAATCTCTTCGCGGCTTACACGCTGAGCCCGAACGCAGGCCTGCGGCTCGACGTCGTGCACGACCGTTGGCGCAGCGATGACTGGACCTGGACGAACTGGGTGTACACCGATGGCACCCGGCTTCTGCAAGAACCCAACCAGAAGGCCAGCTTCGTAGCCGTATCCGGATACTTCAAGATCTGGTAGCGCTTGCCGGCACGAACCCCGATGGCCTCGAGCATCCGCGTTGGATGGTCGGGCTTTGCTGTCACGCATGGATTGATTCCAGGATTTCCCGCGCGGGCGCCCCCCAGCTCAGCCCCACGTGGAGTCGGAAAACGCTGCAGCAGTGTGGTAGCATCCCGCCGCGCTGCCGGAAGGATGGCGGCGAATACAAAGTAGAATTCGGGGAGCTCATGGAACGCAAGACGGCCACGCTGGCCGCAAGGGAGATCGTCAAGATGGAAAGGACGGCACAAGGACCCGGCCTGGAATGGTCCGAGGGAAACCGGGCCGGCGAGAATCGAGCAGGTGTCGACATCCTGCTGGTAGAAGACAACCCCTACGAAGTCGAGCTCACGCTGCATGCTTTTTCCCGCCATTATCCCGAGCGGCTGATCGACGTCGCCCGCGACGGCGAGGAAGCGATCGAGTACTTGTTCTACCGCGGCCGCTATGCCGAGCGCCGCTCCGATCAGCCTCAGCTGGTGCTGCTCGACCTGAAGCTGCCGCGCGTCGATGGACTGGAAGTACTGGGGAAGATCAAGGGCGACTCGCGCACCCGCGCCGTGCCGGTCGTGATGTTGACCTCCTCGCGCGAGCCCCATGACATGGAGGAGAGCTACCGGCTCGGCGTCAACAGCTACGTCGTCAAGCCCGTGGATTTTCGCGAGTTCCACGAAGCGGTGAGGATCATGGGCAAGTACTGGCTCGAGTGCAACAAGATGCGCCCGGCTTAGGCCGGCGCACGGTCAGGAGTTTTTCGCCGACCGGCCTTTCTTGGCGCCGATCTCGTTGACCTTGGCCGCGTAGGCCTGGGCGAACTCCTCGACGAACAGATGCGGCAGCTCCTGTTTCTGGCTGAGCGTCTGATAGAACTCCGAGTACAGCTCCCAATACTTCATTTTGTTGGTGGCCGCGCCGAGCAGGCCGCCGCGCTTCAGGCCGCGGTCGAACCGCTCGCGCAGCTCCTGCGGGTCCAGGCGCGCCAGGAATTCCATGAAGGCGGTCTGCATCGCGCTCATCACCGCCTGATGGTGGAGCTTCAGATCCTGGAAGGTTTCGCGGACGGCCTCGACCGGAGCGAGATAGCGGCTGCCCGTGCGCCCATGGGCCTCGAACAGCTTGCGCAGCGCCTCGTCGACGCTCGCGGAGAATTGCAGCGGATTGTGCTCCTTCTCCAGCGACTGGATCGAAGGGTCCGCGACCCGGAAGCGATTCTTGACCTCGGCGCGCGTCTGGAGGACATCCATCATGCCGAGCACCATCTCGCGCAGCAGCTGGCCCGCCAAGTGTAGCGCTTGGTCCTGTACCGCAGTGGGAAGAGTGCCCAGATCGATGCCTGCACCGCGCGATAGCGCCTGCAGGCCGCTGCCTGTCGAACGGGGGCCGTCATCGGCGGCCGATGAATCGGCTGTCGAGCGGACCCCAGCGGCTTCCGTCGAGCGCATCGGATTGCGATAAGGCTCCACCCGCCGCGTGGATAGATGCCACGAAGCCTGCTCGCCGGACGGGGCCGGGGAGGGTTCCTTGGCGGCGGGCGCGGTCTCCGTGCCCTTCGTGGGCTTTGGCGTGCGCGCCGGGATTACGGCGGCGGATTCGACCGCGAGGCCCCATGCGTTGACTGGAGTCACGCGTGCACCGCTGGATTCGACCTTGAGCAGGGCTTCGACGTCCAGGTCGGCGTTCAGGTGCTCTTCCGTGGTGCGGCGTATGGCGGAAGACGACCCGAGTCCGGCGACGATGGCGCTCTTGTCGGGCGGGAAGTCGTTGTTCGGATCGATCGTCACCGCCATTTCGAAGTCGCCCATGCGCAGGCGATCGCCGTCTTTCAAGGCATAGGGCCCGCTGGCCGAGAGCGGCTCGTCGCCATCATTGAGATAGGTGCCGTTGGAGCTGGTATCAGCCAACCAGTACTGTCCCTCGCGGTACTCCACCCGCGCGTGATGGCCGGAGAGAAAGCGGTCCGGGTCGGGCAGCACCCAGTCATTGTCGGTTGCACGCCCGATGGTTCCGCCATGAACCCCAAATACCGTGCTTACAGTGTCCCCCAGGACAGCCGCATGAGCACCGATGATCCTCAACCGAAGCGCCATGACCTTTCCTCTTCCAATCGATGACTGTAGTTCTGCCGATAAAGTGGCCTGCGGCCCCTGCGATCCGCGGGAAAAAGCGTGGTCTGCCCCCCGAGGGAAAGCGGCGAAATCCTGCGGCTCCGCCTCCCGTATAATGCCCGCAAGGCTACCGTCGCTTCCCCTCTGCTATATGGCAATTATTCACAGTTTCGGGCTTATGTTTAGCGTGGGCCGGGTGAGCTTGTAGGACATGGTGCAGATCCTCACCGGCTCTTCGGCACTTTCCTCATTCCGTCTCGACAAGCTGCTCACTTCGCTGCGCGCCCGCAACGCCGGCGTCGCCGCCATTACGGCGCACTGGGTGCATTTCGCCGACTGTTCGCGCGCGCTCGAGCCTGCGGAACAAGACATTTTGGCGCGGCTGCTGGACGACGGGGCCGCGCCTCCGGAGCGACCGGACAAAGATGGCGGCGCGCTGATTCTCGTCGTGCCGCGTTTCGGCACCGTATCGCCCTGGTCCAGCAAGGCGACGGACATCGCCCATGTCTGCGGCCTCGATGCTGTGATGCGGCTGGAGCGGGGTACCGCGTTTCGTCTGCAGAGCGCGGACGGCGCGATCGAGCGTACCGCGCTCCTGGAGCTGGCGCCCGTCCTGTACGACCGGATGACCGAGACGGCGCTCCTCGAGATGGACGATGCGCGGCGGCTGTTCGAGCACCATGCGCCGCGCCCTCTCGCGACGATCCCACTCACCGGACAGGGGCGCCCGGCGCTCGAAGAGGCCGATCGCCGGTTGGGGCTGGCGCTGTCTGCCGACGAGATCGACTACCTGGAGCAAAGCTTCCGGCGGCTCGGGCGCGATCCCACCGACGTGGAGCTGATGATGTTCGCGCAGGCCAACTCCGAGCACTGCCGCCACAAGATCTTCAACGCGGAGTGGATCGTCGACGGGGAGCGGCAGGCCAAGTCGCTGTTCGCGATGATCCGCAACACGCACGCGCACAATCCGCGGGGCGTGCTTAGCGCGTATCGCGACAACGCTGCAGTCATCGAAGGGTGGGAGGGGGCCCGGTTGATGCCTGACCCGGCCACGGGCACGTACGGCTACGTCAGCGAGCCGATCGATATCCTGATGAAGGTCGAGACGCACAATCATCCGACGGCCATCGCGCCATTCCCGGGAGCAGCGACCGGCTCGGGCGGGGAAATTCGCGACGAGGCCGCAACAGGAGTCGGCGCCAAGTCGAAGGCCGGGCTGACCGGGTTCTCGGTATCGAACCTGCGCATTCCCGGCTTCGTGCAACCGTGGGAGACGTCTTCGTTCGGCCATTCGCCCCGCAGCGCCAGTGCGTTGCAGATCATGCTCGAAGGCCCCATCGGCGGCGCCGCGTTCAACAACGAGTTCGGCCGGCCCAATCTGTGCGGCTATTTCCGGACGTTCGAGCTGCACGCGCCCGGCGATCCGCCCACGCGCCGCCGCGGCTACCACAAGCCGATCATGATCGCCGGGGGGCTCGGCAACGTCCGGCGCATGCATGTCGAGAAGAAGGACGTTCCCGTCGGCGCCCGCATCGCCGTGCTTGGCGGGCCGGCGATGCTGATCGGCCTCGGCGGCGGCGCTGCGTCGTCGCTGACGAGCGGTTCCAGCCAGGAGGACCTCGATTTTGCCTCGGTCCAGCGCGGCAATCCGGAGATCCAGCGGCGCGCTCAGGAGGTGATCGACCGCTGCTGGGCGCTCGGCGAACGCAATCCGATCATGCTGATCCACGACGTGGGCGCGGGCGGTCTGTCGAACGCCGTCCCGGAAGCGGTGGCCCATAGCCAGCGCGGCGCCCGCATCGATTTCCGCAAGATTCCGAGCGCCGAGCCCGGCATGTCGCCGCTGGAAATCTGGTGCAACGAAGCGCAGGAACGCTACGTGCTGGCGGTGGCCGAATCCGGCCTGGATGTCCTCGGTGCCTTATGCGAGCGCGAGCGTTGTCCTTATGCGGTCATCGGCACGATCACCGATGACGGCGAGCTGCGGGTGGAGGACTCGCACTTTCACAACCGGCCGGTGGACATGCCGGTCGAGGTGCTGCTCGGCAAACCGCCGCGGATGCTGCGTGATGTACGGCGTCAGGCGCGGCGCGGCGACGAGATCGGCCACGGGAGCGATCTGCGTGAAATCGTCGAGCGTCTCCTGCGCCTGCCGGCCATTGCGGACAAAACCTTCCTGATCACGATCGGCGACCGCACGGTCGGCGGCCTGTGCGCGCGCGATCAGCTGGTCGGCCCGTGGCAGGTCCCCGTGAGCGACGTCGCCGTGACGCTGAGCGGCTATCAAAGCTACACGGGCGAGGCGATGGCGATGGGCGAGCGTGCGCCCGTCGCATTGCTCGACGCACCGGCCTCGGGGCGGCTGGCGATCGCCGAAGCGATCACGAACATCGCGGCGGCGGACGTCGAGCGGCTCGACCAGGTTCGTTTGTCGGCGAACTGGATGGCGGCCTGTGGTGAGCCGGGTGAAGACGCCGATCTCTATGCGACGGTGCGCGCGGTGGGCGAGGAGCTGTGCCCCGCGCTCGACATCGCCATTCCCGTCGGCAAGGACTCGCTGTCGATGAAGGCGGGTTGGAACGACGACCGCGCCGCCGGCGCCGCCAAGAGCGTCGTCGCCCCGGTATCCCTGATCGTTTCCGCGTTTGCACCGGTGCGCGACGCACGGCGCACCTGGACGCCGCAGCTGCGCACGGACGCCGGCGAGACCCGTTTGTTGCTCATAGACCTGGGCTGCGGGCGCAATCGCCTGGGCGGCTCGGCTTTCGCTCAAGTTCACGGCGCATTGGGCACGGTTCCGGCGGATCTGGATGATCCGCAGCTGCTCAAGAATTTCTTCGCGGCGCTGCGCGCCTTGCGAGCGCAGGACGCCGTGCTGGCCTACCACGACCGTTCGGACGGCGGGGTGCTGGTTACCTTGCTGGAGATGGCCTTCGCGGGTCACTGCGGTCTGGATGTGGGATTGCCGGTCGGACAGGGAACGCCGTTCGCGGCTTTGTTTGCCGAAGAGCCCGGCGCGATCATACAGGTGCGCGACTCCGCCGTCGGGCAGGTCCAGGCGATCCTGCGCGAGCACGGCCTGGAGCGGTGGTGTCACGACATCGGCGCGGCCGTGCCGGGCGATGAGATCCGCATCGCAGCTGCCGAGGCGAGGCTCACCGGCTCGCGCACGGCATTCCGGCGTTCGTGGTCCGAGACCTCGTGGCAAATGCAGCGGCTGCGTGACAACCCCGAATGCGCGGATGAGGAGTTCGTGAAGCTGGCCGACAAGGACGATCCCGGCTTGCGGGCGCGTTTGACGTTCGATCCCGCGGAGGACGTCGCGGCCCCGTACATCAACCGCGGCGCGCGGCCGGCGATCGCCATCCTGCGCGAGCAGGGCGTGAACAGCCAGGTGGAGATGGCCGCCGTGTTCCTGCGGGCGGGTTTCGAGCCGCACGATGTCCACATGACCGATATCCTGACCGGCCGCATCGGCCTGAAGGGTTTTCGCGGCCTGGTCGCCTGCGGCGGGTTTTCTTACGGCGATGTGCTTGGCGCGGGACAGGGCTGGGCGAAATCCATTCTGTTCAATGCGCGCGCGCGGGAGGAGTTCGCCGCGTACTTCGCGCGGCCCGACACGTTTGCGCTCGGCGTGTGCAACGGCTGCCAGATGTTCTCCGCGTTGCGCGCCATCATCCCCGGCGCCGAGCACTGGCCGACATTCGTGCGCAACCGTTCCGAGCAGTTCGAAGCGCGCTTGAGCCTGGTGGAAGTGATGGATTCGCCATCGGTGCTCCTGCGCGGCATGGCCGGCTCGATCGTGCCCATCGCCGTTTCCCATGGCGAAGGCCGCCCGCAGTTTCGCGCTGCGGCGGACCAGGATGCCTGTGTGGCCGGCAAACTGACGGCGCTGAGGTTTGTCGACAGCCGCGGCCGCCCCGCCACGCGCTATCCGGACAATCCGAACGGCGCGCCTGTCAGCATCGCCGGCCTGACAAACAAGGACGGCCGCGTGACGCTCACCATGCCGCATCCGGAGCGCGTCTACCGCACGGTGCAGAACTCCTGGCATCCGCAGGACTGGGGCGAAGATGGTCCGTGGACGCGCATGTTCCGCAACGCGCGGCTGTGGGTGGGATAGTCGGCTTGTCGTTGATCCTCGGAATCCAAGCCTGAAGTTGGGAATCTGAAGCCTGAAGAGGAACGGCAGCGGGGTGGAGACCGTGGTAGGAGTTGGACCCTGATTTCGCCATGAATTGAGCTGTCGCCATCAGTGAACTTGAATCTTCAAGATTCGACTGAAGGCTCGCCAGGCACTGACTGTCAATCTGATTCTGATTCAGCCTCGAACATCCGCGCCGATGCCGACCCTGGGTCTTCGTCTCACGCGCCAACTTTATTGAGCCGCGTGACCTTGCCTTCGTTCTCGTCCACGAAGAACCTGCGCATCGCCATCGCCTGCTGCAGACGTCCTTTGCGCACGTACGCCTGCGACAGCAGATCCTTCATCACTTCCAGCAGCACGCCCGCCTGGTAGTGATCCAGCATCGGGAGCGAGGGTTTCGGGTCGTTCTCGTTGCCGAAGATCACTTTCTTCACCACGGCGAAGGTATCCGCGTCGATCTCCGCCATCTCGCCGATGCGCGCCAGCTCATCGAACAGCTTGAGCTTGCCCGATTCGCCCAGATCGCCGAACGTCAGCTGGGAGGTGCGCCGGCACATCGAAGCGAAGGCGTTGTAGCAGGCCGCGGTATAGCAGGCGAGCGCTTCCTTGAATATTTGTTCGATCTCCTCGGGCAGGTAAGTGAAATTGAACTGCTCGCGCTGGCGCTCCAGCTCGATGAAGGTGCCCGCAAGCTCGATGCGGCCCGCGGCGTATATTTTCACGTTGAACTTCAGGAACACCGGCGCGTTGCACGAGTCGCAGCGGAACACCAGGCCCACTTGTTTGGGGCGGTAAGTCATCAGCTGGTCGTACTGCGGCACAGCGAACGGCGTGATGTGCGAAAGCACCTGGCAATGAGGACAGGTGAGCGCGAAGTTCTGCTCCTGGTAACGGTGCAGATGGCTCTGCGCGTCGATATAGACGGACATTGAGTTGTTTTCCTCTGTTTGGTGGGCCGCCTGCGTTCCCCTGAATGCTCATTGCGGCCGCCGCGAGTTTAGCGCAACTGTCCTCCCGCCCGACACCTGCAAATCAGCCGGCGAACGCGGCGACCTCGCCGGCGCGGACCTGCTGCGCGAGCAGGGCGATCTGGCCGTCGAGCCGGTGGTCGCTACGCTCGAGCGGCACGTGCCGGCGGATCAGGGCATGTAATTTTTCCAGCTCCGGCGTGCTCTTAAGAGGCCGGAGAGCGTCGATCGCGTGCGCCGCCGCGAGCAGCTCGATGGCGAGGATGGCGGCGGTGTTTTCACATATTCTCAAGAGTTTGAAGCCCGCCCACGGCGCCATGCTGACGTGATCCTCCTGGCCGGCGGACGTCGGGATGCTGTCGATGGAAGCCGGATGAGCCAGAGTTTTGTTCTCCGAGGCCAGGGCGGCGGCGGCGACGTGGGCGATCATGAAGCCCGACTCCACGCCCGGCTCGCTGGTGAGGAACATGTTGAGCGCCGGGTTGACGCGCCGATCGAGCAGGTCCGCGCGCCGCTCCGACATGCTGGCGAGGTCGGTCATGGCGATGGCCATGAAATCGCAGACGTAACCGAGCGGGGCTGCGTGGAAGTTGCCGCCGGACAGGATGTCGTCCCCGAAGATCAACGGGTTGTCCGAGACGCCGTTCACCTCCGCTTCCAGGACCTTGGCGGCGTGCGTCAGGGTGTCGGCGACGGCCCCGAAGACCTGCGGCATGCAGCGCACCGCGTACGGGTCCTGCACGCGGTCGCAATTCTCGTGGCTGCGATTGATTTCGCTCTCGGTGAGCAGCCTGCGGAACGCCGCGGCGACCTCCGCCTGTCCGGGCAGGCCGCGAGCTTGCTGGATGCGCTCATCGAAGGGCGTGTAGCTGCCCGCCAGGGCCTCCGTGGTCAGCGCGCCGGTTGCGATGGCGGAACGCAGGAGCGTCTGCGATTGGAAAAGTCCCTCGATGCCCAGGGCGGCGCTCACTTGCGTGCCGTTCAGCAGCGCGAGACCTTCTTTCGCTTCCAGGGTCAACGGCTCCAGGCCCGCGGCCTCGAGAACCTCCCGGCCGCGCAGCATGCGACCCTCGTGCAGCGCCTCGCCCTCACCAATCAAGGCCAGCGTCAGATGAGCGAGCGGCGCGAGATCGCCCGAGGCTCCCACCGAGCCCCGCGATGGAATCACCGGCAGAATGTCGTGGTTGAGCAGCGCGAGCAATGCGTCGACCGTCGACGGGCGGATACCTGAGTTTCCTGCAGCCAGGCTGTTGGTTTTGAGGATGAGGATGCGCCGGACGAGGCGGGGGTCCAGGGGCTCGCCCACGCCGCAGCTGTGGCTGCGCACCAGATTCAGCTGCAGTTCCCGCACCTTGGACGCAGGAATCCGGCGATTGGCGAACGCGCCGAATCCCGTGGTGATGCCGTAGCTCACGCGGCCGCTGTTCACGGCGGCGGCAACCGTGTCACGGCTCGCCTGCATGCGCAGGCGGGCGTCCTCACTCACCGCGACGCGCGGACGGCGGCGTTCGATCTCCTTCAGGTCCGTGAGTTTCAGATCGCGGCCGGAGAGCATCCACGGTTCGTCCGTCATCGGTAGCGCTTCCCCTCGATGAAGATCGCCTGCGGCGCGAGACCGCCCAGCTGATAGGCAAGGAAGGCGGGATCCGGGATGTCCCACACGGTGAAATCCGCTCGTCTGCCGGGAGCCAACGCGCCCAGATCGTCCCGGCCCAGTGCCCGCGCGGCATTGTACGTGACGCCGAGTAGCGCTTCTTCCGGCGTGAGATCGAAGAGGGTGACCGACATGTGCAGCGCGGTGAGCAGACTGGCGATCGGCGAGGTTCCGGGGTTCAAGTCGGATGCCACCGCTATCGGAATGCCGTGCCTGCGCAGCAGTGAAACGGGCGGCACGCGCTTTTCGCGAAGAAAATAAAAGGCGCCCGGCAGCAGCACGGCCACCGTCCCCGCACGGGCCAGGGCCTGCGCGCCGGCTTCATCCAGATACTCCAGGTGATCGCAGGATAACGCGCCGTATTCGGCGGCGAGGACGCTCGCTCCGCAGCTGGAAAGCTGTTCCGCGTGGGCGCGCACGCGCATCCCGAACGCCCGGGCGCGATCGAAGAGACGCCGCGCGTCCTCGGCGCTGAAGGCGATCGATTCGATGAACACGTCGACCGTTTCCGCCAGGCGTTCGCGATCGACGCGTGTGAGCATGTCGTCGACGACGCTGTCCATGTACTGTTTGCGATCCGCTCCGGCGGGAACGGTGTGCGCGCCGAGGAACGTGGGCACGATCCGCGGCCCTGGCGTGGTCCCATTCCGTTCGTCCAATCCTTGAATTGCGCGCAGCATCTTGAGCTCGTCCTCGACGCTCAGGCCGTAGCCGCTTTTGATCTCGATCGTCGTTACGCCCTCGGCGGCAAGCGCGTCGATTCTTGGGCGGGTCTGCCCCATGATCTCCTCCTCGCTCGCCGCCCGCACGGCCTGCACCGTGCTCATGATTCCTCCGCCGGCGCGGGCGATATCGGCGTAGCTCGCGCCTTTCAGCTTGAGCTGATGCTCCTGCATCCGATCGCCGGCATATAGCGCATGCGTGTGACAGTCGATCAGTCCCGGGAGCACGATGCGGCCGGCGGCATCGAACACCTCCTGCGCCGGGCCATCGGCGTCGAAGGCCACGATACGGCCATTACTGACCGCAAAGGAGCGGGCACCGGAGCGCCGGGCATCGCCGGCCATGGGATACAATCGGACGTTATCGACTCGCAGGTCGAACATGGCGTAAGCGTATGCCGCGGCTGCTCAGTTTTGAATACGTGCTGACGCCCCGGGGCATCGAGCGTGGGCAGCGGTTGACGCTCGATGACCAGGGACGTATTCAGGCGATCGATGCGGTGGGCAATGGCCCCGGGGATGGGGCGCTTGCGCTGCCGGGAATGCCGAACGCACCCAGCCATTGCTTCCAGCGCGCGCTGGTCGGGATGCCGGAATCGGCGCGCGCGGACTCGTTCTGGGCCTGGCAGGTCGGCCGCCATGCGGACCTCGTCGTTCTCGACCTGCGCCATTCTTCGTTCGGCGAAGTTCCGCCGGTCAACGCGCTGGACGCCTGGCTGGTCGGCGGCGACGGCCGGCAGATCGCCGCGGATTACATCGGCGGCGCGCGGGCGGGACCGTGAGCCCGCCGGTCCATCGCTACTGGCCGGCAATTGCCGAGGAAATCCCGCTGCTGGTGAGCATTCCGCACACGGGCCTGTACGTTCCGCCGCCGATCGTCGCGCAATTCGCCGATCCAAAGATGGCGAGCGGCACGATGGCTGACTGGCATTTGCATGAGCTGTACACATTCCTGCCGCGGCTCGGGATCGACGTGATCCACGCGACGCACCACCGCTTCGTCATCGACCTGAACCGTCCGCCCGATGCCGCGCCGCTGTATCCCGGGCGCTTCGAGACTGGCCTGGTGCCCACGGAGACTTTCCAGGGCGAGCGCATCTGGCGCGCTCCGCCGTCGGCGGCGCAAGTCCAGGCGCGTCTCGCGAGCTACTATCATCCCTACCATGAGGCGCTGGACGAACGATTGCGCGAGAAGGTCCGGCTGTTCGGCCGCTGCTATCTCGTCGACGCACACAGCGTGGAATCCCGCGGCAACCGGTTGCATGGCCCGCTGACGCACGATGTTTTCCTCGGCAATCGCGACGGGCGCACCTGCGATGCCGAATTCATCGAGCTGGCGCGCGCGGCTTTTGTTGCCGAAGGCTTGAAGGTAAGCCTCAACGATCCGTACAAGGGCGGCTACACGACCGATCACTATCCGGTGGTGTCCGGCGTGCAGACGCTGCAGATCGAGATGTGCCAGCGCCTCTACATGACGGAAGGCCAGCCCGACGGCGCGCCGGCTACCGCGCATTTCAAACAGTTCCAGCAGAAGCTGCGGCGCGTGCTGGAAACCATCGCGGATGCGGTGCGCGCACCGCAGATGAAATGCTGAGCCGGAGTCGCCGGATCGAAAACCGGAACCGGAGTTGGAATCAAGGCCGCGCGCGGATGATCAGCTCATCTCCCCGCCGCTCGAAGGCGAGATCATCCGCTTCGGCCAGCAGGTTCAGCAGTGATTCCGGATGGCCCGCATCGAGCACGCCGGTGAAGCGCCGCTGACCGATGGTATCGCCCTCTATGCGGACTTTGGGCGTGCGGTTGTATCGGTTGAACTGTGCCGCCATGTCCTCGAGCGTGTCCGATTGAAAGACGAACCGCCGCTCGCGCCAGCTGGCCACGCGTGCGGTATCCACGGACTCCGGTGCAGACAGCGCGCCGCTCTGCGCCACCCGCACCGCATTTCCCGCCGTCAGGAGCACGTCCTTCGCGTTCTTTTGCTCGCCCTTGGGGACCGGAAGGGCAGGGGATATGGTCCCGGTTTGTCCGTCACCGGTGACGCGCACCGCGCCCTCGATCACGGCCACCGTCGTGTCGCGCGTGCGGCGATTTACGTTGAACTGCGTCCCTACGGCCTGAATGACCGCTTTCGCTGCATGGACGCGGAACGGACGCCGCGCATCCCGCTGCGCGGTGAACAGGGCCTCTCCCTGCAAAAGACGAATGTTACGCGCGTTCGCGTCGAATCGAACCTGCAACCGTGATTGCGCGCTCAAATAAAGCAGCGATCCGTCGTCCAGCTCGATCGAGCGCTGTTCACCGACGGCAGTGGCATAGCTGCGCCACTCGAGTCGCGCAAATCCCACCCACGCACAGACCGTGACCAAAGCTACCGCAGCGGCGATGCCGAGCGTCCGACGCCAATGGCTCACACTCCTACCCTCGTCCCGACCTGTCGGGTGGATTGATCTCGGTGTGATCTCGCCCGCTTTTCCCGGCGCCAGTTTTACGACGTTGGGCGCCGTGCCTCCGAGCAGCGCAAGGACGTCGATGCGCTTTTGCGGATCCAGATCGTCGAACAAACGATGGATGGCGGTCAGATTCAGGAACTCGCGTACGTGCACCGGCGATTGCACCAGCCACGTGGCGAAAGCGGCCCGTCGGTCGGCGTCGCTTTCTTCCAGCGCCGTCAGCCACTCGGCAGCCTGTTGGGAGATGGCCAATTCGTCCTGGCGATGCGTGCTCACGGCCGTCCCTCCTGTGTCCACGCCTGCGTCCTGATCCGGACGGTGGCCTCATGAATGTATTTCTTCACGGTGTGTACGGAGAGGCCGAGCTGGCGCGCGATGTCGACGTATGACTGGCCGTTGCGCTTGCACATCACGAAGACCGCGCGATGCGTCGGTGGCAGCAGCCCGAGGATGCGCTCGACCTCCGCTTCCGAGCCGATCCGCTCGACCAGCTCGTCGTTTGCCGGGCCCGCCGGCCGTTCCGCCGCCTCGTCAGCCGCCCGCGAGTCGAAAGTGACCACTCCGCGTTCCCTGCGCATGCGGAACTGCGAGACCACATGCGAGGCGATCGTATAAACGTAGGCCTGCGGCTGTTGCACGATCTCGCTCTTCTCCAGGCGCAGCAGGCGCAGGTAGACCTCCTGCGCAAGATCGTCGCTGTCCTGTCCGGCGCGCAGGCGGCGGACCAGGAACCGGTGCAGTTCGGCCTGGTATTTCTCGAATACCGCCGCCACCCACCCGGCGGTGCGATTGGAGCCGGAAGGCTTCATCAGTCAGATTCCCGCTTCATCGGACAGTCCCCTCCATAGATCATAGAGCGCAGCGGCGGGGCAATATGGGTAGTTTCGGGCATCGCGCCGCGACCCAACTACCCATTCATGCCGAATCGATCGCTCTATCGCGGGTAACGACACTAAACTCCAACGGGGAGCGACCATGAAAGCGCCTGTCAGGCTCGCGGCAATAACGGCACTCGCCTTGTCGTGCAGCAGCATCGATCTTGCGGCATACGCCGGCACCGAGCCCGCACCGACCGTGACGGTAAATATCGATCCGCAGCCGATGGATAAGGCATTGAGCACCTTTGCTCAGCAAACGGGTCTCCAATTGTTGATGCGCGCGGACGCGGTAGCCGTGAACGTCACCGCGCCCCGGCTGGTCGGCACGTACACAGCGCGGGAGGCGCTCGAACGCCTGCTGGCAAACACGGAGCTGCGTTACAAGTTCATCGACGCCCGCACGGTCGCCATCCGCGCATCGAAAGGCAAGGACGAGGTCGGCTCCGGCACGTCCAGTTCAGAGGAGCAGGCGCATCCCTCGGCACGCGGGACAAACAACGATTTGCGGCTGGCCCAATCCGAATCGACTCACAAAGGCACGTCGGGAAGTCTGCCTGCAGAGAACGATCAATCGCCGGCCGGCATGGGAGCCGACAAGCTTGCAGTTCAGGAAGTCATAGTGACGGCAACCAAGCGCGCCGAGCGGATGCAGGACGTTCCATTGAGTATCGCGGTGGTTAGCGGCGAGGACATCGCGCGGCGGGGCGTGATTGGCATGGAGGACTATCTGCGCTCGATTCCCGGGGTGAACGAAATCGACAACGGGGCGCGCAGCAATGCCATCGTGATACGCGGCATCGCGACCTCACCTGAGTTCGAGAATGGCAACACGGGTATCACAGTCGCGAGCTATTTCGATGAGACGCCGATTACCGGTGCGGCTGCGCGCGCGGGCGGAATCGATATCCGGCCCGTCGATATCGAGCGTATCGAGGTGTTGCGCGGGCCGCAGGGCACCACGTTCGGCGACGCTGCGCTGGGCGGTGCCATGCGCATCCTGCCTGCGAAACCGAAGCTCGATCGTTATTCCGGCAAGGTGGCGGCCGCGTATTCCAACACCAGTGGATCAGGTGCCGACAACTCGATGCTGCAGGGCGTGGTGAATCTGGCGCTCGTGCCGGACAGGTTCGCGGTGCGCGCCGTGGGCTATCGCTACGAGGACAGCGGCATCTATCGCAACGTGATCGGCAGCGATGCAGCGTCGATCGCGTTGGCGGACAGCTGGAACATAGGCAATGACGTGCGCGGCTTCCTACGCAATCATTATGGCCAGATGGTTACGACCGGAGGACGACTCGCCGCACTATGGCAGCTGAGCGAGAAGTCGACTCTGTCCGCGAATTATCTGACGCAGCGGATCGAGCAGGATGGCAACCCTGGCACCATCAGCGGTGCCTCGTACGAGACGATACGCTTCCCGATCGCCCGATCGGCACGACTGCGCGGCGAGGAAGGTGAGGCCAGCGATACGAAGATCGATCTGGCGAACCTGGTGTTCAACTACGATCTGGGCTGGGCTGCGCTGACTTCCGTGGGCTCATGGATAGAGGGCGGGGCTGCTTGGGCTCTGGACGCCGCGGGCGCCTTGGGTCTGCCACTCTCGTTGACCATCCCGAGCGATACGGATTCTTTCAAGTTGGAAGCGCGTCTGGCATCACAGCTGGACGGGCCGGTGCAGTTCCTGGGCGGGGTGTTCTATCAGGATGAGGATGGCAGCTTCTCGAATACGTTCCGCACTCCGGATCCGCCGGCGACGAATCCCTTCGGCAATCCAATGTTCCGGTCCAGTGGGACGAATCATCTCGAACAGCGCGCGGTCTTCGGTGAGATCTCTTATCGGCTCACCGACAAACTGACTGCCGCGGTTGGCGGGCGCTATTTCGAGTATGAGAAGGAAGATACGCTGCTGCTTGAAGGACCTCTCGCCGGCGTGGCGTTCGGGGCGGGCATTCCGTCCGTTGCGCGAGGCCGCGACGACGGCTCGACTCTCAAGGCCAGCATCAGCTACAAGCCGACCGAAGATTCCCTGCTGTATGCCTCATGGGCCCAGGGCTTTCGCCTCGGGCCGCCCGACGGTCCAGGGCTTACCGCGTTCGCCAATCAATGCGATACCGACAACGATGGCGTGGTCGACGGGACCACGATTTCCCTCGAGTCGACCCGGCACGTCAACTCGGATTTTCTCGACAGCTACGAGCTCGGCACGAAGTTCGCTTTGTTGGAGCGGCGCATGGCAGTCAACGCCGCTGTCTACCACATGCAGTGGAACGGATTGCCGGTCACGACTTTCCCCAGCAGCGGCTGTACCGGGGTGAGCTACATCGCCAACATTGGATCGGCCACCTCGGACGGCTTGGAGATTCAGGCCACTTTCCTCGCAGGCAACGGTCTGAAGCTCGATTTTGGCGGGGGCTATACCAAGGCGGAGCTCGCCAGGCCGGGACTCGGCGCTCCGGCGGGCGCGCGGCTGCCGGGTTCTCCAAAGGTCAGCGCAAACTTTGCCGCGCAGTATGATTTCGAGATCGCCGGACACAAGGTTTTCGTACGCGCCGACTCGTTTTACAGCGGCGACTTCTACGGCAGCATACTGGAGCTGCCGATCACCAAGGCGGGTGAGTACGTCAAAGTCGATGCGAGCGCCGGCGTGGTCCTCGGGAATCTCAGCGTGGACCTCTTCGTGCGCAATCTGACGAATGAGGATGCCTTCACATGGCAGGGCGTGAGCAATACGGCCAGCGGCTACTCCGGCTTTCAGATGCGCCCGCGCACCGTGGGTATCCAGTTCGGCTACAGCCTCGAGTAGTCGCCGGCATTTTCGAGGCGTGAGCTGATGGACAGAAGAGATTTTCTCGTGACGGCGATGAGTGCTGGATTGGAGCTCTCGCGTGCCCCGCACGCGAGTGCGGCCGGGCTCTCTAAGGCCCGTGCGACGCTCGGTCCGGACTTCATCACCGCACTGAAGCCGCCCGTGCGGGGATTGAACATCTATGAACCGCACATTGCGATTGACCCGGCCAATCCAAATCGCATCGCCGTGGCAGCTCAGTACGGCATCAAGGGCGGTCGGGCAGGGCGCAATCTGCAGCTCTGGGTCTCGGAGGATGGCGGCCGGTCCTGGATCAGCACGCGCGTTTCGCGCCCTAAATTCGATGGCGAATTTACTGCCGATCCCATCGTGGCATTCAGCACCGATGGCAGCGTCCTGGTCGCGGGTGATTGCGCACGCCGGGAAATCGCCGACTTCAATGACGCCAGCAGCTTCTCGCGCCAATCCGCGCCGCCGTATCCGGTTGCGGCGGCGGGCGGCGGGGCGAAGTTCCCTTCCGATCCCGATATCCTGAACACCGCAAAAATCGCCGTGTCGCGCTCGGAAGATGGCGGGCGCACGATGACTTCGACGGCGATGTCCGGCGTCTCGCCAGGGGCGGACAAGCCGGCAGTTGCCGTGGATCGCAATCCGTCCAGCCGCTTTTACGGTTCAGTGTACGTGTCATGGTGGGACAAGATCCCTTCGCTGCGCGTGGCCAGGTCTACCGACGGTGGGCGGACTTTCGCCTCGCCAGTGATGTTGAAGACATGGGCGGCGGCCTATCAGCAGCAGATGGTGATACGGCCGGACGGTGCCGTTCATCTCATGTGGTCGCTGGGAGGAGCGCCGGGCTTCAAGGGCGCAGTCGCCGCGTCCGCGGGCGCACCGCCCGACGCGGGGAGTCTCATCTACCACACGGTCTCCACGGACGGAGGCATTACGTTCTCGACACCGACCACCGTGGCGAGGAATGCCGGCGTCGGCATGATCGGCATTCCCACCGTTGCCGTCGACCGGCGCGGGCGGTTGCTGTTTGTTTGGGGACAGGCTGGCGCCTTGCCGGACATGGAAGCTCGTCCCGTCGTCCAGCCGCGCCACCGGTTGCATGCGATCCGTAGCGATGATGGCATCAAATGGTCCGCGCCTTTCGAGCTTTGTCCCTGGCAGCCACCAAACACTCATATGGGACTTCCAGCGCTCACGAGCGATGGATACGCGTGGTGGCTCCTCACGTATTTCGCGGACGACGAAGAGACGCAAGTTCTCTTGTTGAGATCCGACCATAGTGGTGCAAGATTCCGCCTCGACCGAGTGCTGGCGACGCGGGCGATCCGCTTTCAGCGCGATCGCATGCTCGCCAAGCGGCCGATTCCGGTCGACGAGATCAGCCTGATGGGCGCGCACTTGCTGCGCTATTGCGATGACATTCCTCAGATCGGCGACTACGTGGGGATCGATGCGGTGGGGTCGCGCGTGGCTGCGGCCATCGTGCTGCCGGAGAGTGAGGAGCCCATGTCCACTTCGACGGTATATGTCACTGTCACCGATGCCCGTTAGGAATTGGTGAAACGCCGGAGCGTACAATGAAATCTGCATTTCGGAAGTCATACTATTGGAAATGGGGCTGTGCCCTCGGCAGCGGACTCTTGTTTGTTCTGACGCTCTTTCGTCCGCAATGGATCGAGGCTGTGCTCGCGCTCGATCCCGATCGAGGCAGCGGACTGCTCGAATGGGCGATCGTTGCGGGGTTGCTGGCCGGCACACTCATTTCCGCAGCCTTGGCTCTGGTCGAGCGCACACGCTCGGTTCTAAGGCGCGAGGGATCGGCCGCCGCGACTCGCCCGCCATCGTTCCGTTGATGGCGAGGGAGAAATAGGCCCGTCGGCCGCGCGCTGGATGGCCTGCGCGCGAAACTTTTCCCGGTACGCGCTGTCTTCAGCCCCTGCGCGGGACTGCCGATTTCTGCGATCCTCTCGCGCCCAGGACTTCTCAGGGGGGGCTTATGGCGACCGATCGGCGCACGTTCATCCAGCGGGCGGGCGTAGGGCTTGCTGCGGCCGGGCTGACTTCCACGTCTGCGACCGGCGCGGCCGCGCCGAAAGCCAAAACCGCGCAGCCGAGCCTTTCGCGCCAGGGACCGAAGGAGGTCGTGCGCGGCAAACAGGCAGTGGCCAGCAGCCAGAGCCCGATCGTCACCCAGACCATGCTCGATGTGCTGAAGGCGGGAGGCAACGCCGTCGATGCGGTGGTTGCGGGCTGCATTACGCAGGCTACGGTCCAGATCGACATGACCAACCACACCGGCACGGTGAGCGTTCTGTACTGGGATGCGAAGAGCGGTCAGGCTCATTACTTGAACAGCCGCGGGACGCTGCATCCCGACCTCGCGCCGTTCAGGCCATACCCGCCCAACCTCGGCGGCGTGGCGGAAGGTCAGCCGATGGCATGCATCCCCGGTTTCATGCCGGGACTCAATGCCCTGCATTCCCGCTTCGGCACCAAGCCATGGAAGGCGCTGGTGGAGCCTGCAATCCCCTGGGCGGAGGAAGGGTTCGCGTTAGATGAATTCACTCGGGCGGTGCTGGAAACCGAGCTGGCCGGCAACACCTATTTTCCGGCGATGCGCGCGCTATATGCACCGAATGGATTCACGCCCTCGGTCGGGGAGAAGTTGCGCAATCCAGAGCTTGCGAAGACTTTGCGTCGCCTGGCCGATGAAGGCCCTGAATATTTCACCCACGGTGACTGGGCGCGCCGCTTCGTGGCGCTGGCGAACGATCTTGGGTGGAAGATCAGGATCGAGGACTTATCGTCCAATCCGCCGCGCTGGGGTGAGCCCTTGCGCTACAAGCACAAGGAATACGAGATAGCGCAGCCTACGCCGCCGGAAAGTCAGGGCGTGTATTGCGCCATCGTGCTCGGCATCCTGCGCCACGTGGACGTGAGCTTGCTCGGTCACTACAGCGAATCGGCGGATAGCCTCTACTACATGGGCCAGGCCCTGCGCCGCGCGAGTTTCGAATGCGGGATGATCAACGATCCGAAGTTCTTCGAGCTGCCGATCGAGGTCCTGATGTCGGAGGACTATCTCGCCAGCCTTGCCGCCGTGCTGAAGCGATCGCGCCCCAAATCCGGAGTGGATCTCACGAAGCATGTCGAGCTGACGACCAATCCTTCCCAGCTGCGCGCATTTGGCTGGGCGCCTGCGGGCAAAGATGACCAGCCCAGGCAGCCGGCGGGCAGCTGCGAGCTGTCGTGTGTGGACGCGCAGGGCAACTGGGTGCAGATGATGAACACGCTGCAGTCCGGCGGTATTCCCGGCATGGTGTGCGACGGCGTGCCGATGGTCGGCAGCCACGCGAATTTCAGCATGAAGGGATCGATCGGCGGCTGGCTTGGACTGCCCGGCAGCCGGCTGCGCTCGTGGATGAGCAACACGATGATCATGAAGGACGGCAGGCCCGTTCATTCGCTCGGCTCGCCCGGTAATATCTATTGCACGGTGCCGCAGATGATCTCGAACGTGCTGGACTACGACTACGATCCGTACGCCGCGGCGGTTCTGCCGCGCATGCTGCCGATGCGCGATGACTACACCATCGAGATCGAGACCCGAATCTCCGAGAAAGTCGTGCGCGATCTGGCGAAGATCGGCGCCAAGGCCGCGCCGCTTCCGCCCTACGATTGGCACATGGGTTCCTACCAGCAGGCGTGGCGTGATCCGAAGACGGGTTTGTTGGGCGCGAGCACCGATCCGCGGCGCGCGGGCCGGGCCGGCGGTATCTGATATGCGCACTCGATTCACTGAACCGCTGCCGGGCGCTCGATCCGGATCGTTCGCGGAGAGATTTCAATGAAGGAGCACGGTCATTCGTAACAGGCGCATCTGGATGTCACTTCTATCGGCGGTCCTAGTCGGACTGCCGGCGCTGTGCGCGGGGGCAGCGAGCAGCGCGGCCGACTGCAATGCTCCGGGAAATGAGTCGCTGTATTCCGTGAACGTTCCCGGGCATCCTTTCGGCGTGATCTCCTCCCCGGACGGCTGCTGGGTGTTTGCCTCGGTGACCGTCGATAGTCGCAAGGAGGGCAACGGCCTCGCGGTGCTGCGACGGAACGGCAACGGCGACGTCAGTCTGCGGCGCGTGATCAAGCTGGAGCATTTCCCGGCCGGAATGGTGTTCACGCACGATGGCAAGCTCCTGATCCTGGCGAACTATCATGCCGTGACGTTCTTCGATGCGCGCAAGCTCATCAGCGCCGACGCCGACCCGGTGCTGGGCTCGCTGCAAACCCAGCCGAACCCCGTGAGCATCTACGTCAACGTCACGCGCGACGATCGATATTTGTTCGTCGCCGATGAAGGAGCGTCCAGTCTCACGGTGATCGATCTCGTCAAGGCCAGGACGACCGGTTTTACCGCGGCGGCGATCATCGGCCGGATTCCCACAGGTGTTGCACCCATTGCCTTGACGTTCTCACCGGACGAGAAGGTGCTCTACACCACGAGCCAGCAGGCGGCGGACAGCTGGGGCTGGCCGGCGAAATGCACCAAAGAGGGCGACCCGACCGCTACGCGGATCGAGAAGCCGGAAGGCGCGATCCTGGTGATCGACGTGGAGAAAGCCAAACACGATCCCGCCAACGCGGTGCTTCAGCGCGTGCCATCCGGCTGCAGCCCCGTGCGCCTGGACATTGCGGCCGACGGCTCATCGGTCTGGGCTACCATCCGCAACAACGACGCCGTCGCAGCGTACGATGCCACGAAGTTGCTGAAGGACCCGGAGCATGCACGGATCGCGTGGATACCAGTAGGCAAAGCGCCCGTAGGCATCATCGTCACGCGCGACGGGAAGTACGTGTTGAGCGCCAACTCCAATCGCTTCGGCTCGGATGCGAAGTCGGCGCAAGCGCTTACGGTCATCGACCGCCGCCGCGCCGCGGTGCTTGGTACAATCGCGGTCGGCGCCTTGCCCCGCAATTTTTCCTCGTCCCGGGACGGCAAGACCCTCCTGCTGACGAACTTCCTGTCCGACACCGTCACGTTGATCGACGCCGAGCGCTTGCCGTATCGATAAGGCCGCCGGTGCCGTACGCGACGGACGCCCGTCTCAAGTCCCTTGCATCGGACCGAATGCAGAGCTTGGCGGCCTTCTTTCGTTATGCCAGGGCTGGCAGACTGCGTGCGCTTGACCCTGACACATTACCCCGGTAATGTGGTCTGGTGGCGATTGCTCAATCAAAGCTGACGGCGCAGGGCCAGATTTCGGTGCCGGCCGAGATTCGCAGGAGGCTCGGTTTGGGTCCCGGATCGATATTGGAGTGGGTTGAAATGGATGACCAGGTCGTGGTGCGCCGGGCAGGGCGCTTCAATTGGGGCGAAGTCCGCAAGGCCGTGTTTCCGGAGGGCGCACCAAAGGCGCGTACGCTTGAACAGCTCAAGGATGGGCCGCGGCTGCATGCGCGCCACCGCCATGCGCGCCGTTGACACCAACGTCCTGGTTCGGTTGATCGTCGGCGATGATCCGCGGCAGGCCGCCGAGGCGGAGCGGTTCACGGCTTCCGGTGCGTGGGTGTCGTTGCTCGTCCTGGCCGAGACGGTTTGGGTGCTGGCCACGGTCTACGACCGCTCGCCTTCCGTTCTGGCCAGGACGATCGATATGCTGCTGAGGCATAAAGATCTAACGCTGCAGGATCCCGAAGTCGCGGCGGTTGCGCTGGAGCACTACCGCAAACGGCCGGCACTCAGTTTTTCGGATTGCCTGCTGGTCGAGATCGCGCGCAAGTCCGGCCATGTGCCGGTGGGAACCTTCGACCGCGATCTCGGCAAGCTGGAAAGCACCCATCGTTTGTAAAGCGGCTCACCGTGCCAGCGGCTTGAAGCGGATGCGATGCGGCTGCGCGGCGGCCTCGCCTTTGCGGCGGCGGAAATCTTCCATGTATTCCTGGTAGTTGCCCTCGAACCAGATCACCTGCGAGTCGCCCTCGAAGGCGAGGATGTGGGTCGCGATGCGATCGAGGAACCAGCGGTCGTGCGAGATCACGAGCGCGGCGCCGGGGAACTCCAGCAGCGCTTCTTCCAGCGCGCGCAGCGTTTCCACGTCGAGGTCGTTGGAGGGCTCATCGAGCAGCAGCACGTTGCCGCCGACGAGCAGCGTCTTGGCGAGGTGCAGGCGGCCGCGCTCGCCGCCGGACAGATTGCCGACGATCTTCTGCTGGTCCGCGCCGCGGAAATTGAACCGTCCGATGTACGCGCGGCTCGGCATCTCGAATTTGCCGACGGTGAGGATGTCCAGTCCGCCGGACACGTCCTGCCAGACCGTTTGATCGTTGCGCAGGTCCTCGCGGCTCTGGTCTACCGTCGCAAGCTTGACGGTGGCGCCCAGCGCGACCTCGCCCGAATCCGGTTTCTCCCTGCCTGAGATCATGCGAAACAGCGTCGACTTGCCGGCGCCGTTCGGCCCGATGACTCCGACGATGGCGCCCGGCGGCACCTTGAAGCTCAGGTCGTCGATCAGCAGCCGCTCGCCGTAGCCCTTGCGCACATTCTTGAATTCGACGACCTCGTTGCCCAGCCGCTCGGCGACGGGGATGAAAATTTCGTTGGTCTCGTTGCGCTTCTGGTATTCGTAGCTGCTGAGCTCCTCGAACCGTGCGAGCCGCGCCTTGGATTTGGCCCGCCGGCCCTTCGGGTTCTGGCGCACCCACTCCAGCTCCTGCTTCATGGCTTTCACGCGCGCCGCCTCGGTTTTCTCTTCCAATTCCAGGCGCTTTCCCTTCTGCTCCAGCCAAGAGCTGTAATTGCCCTTCCAGGGAATGCCATGGCCGCGGTCGAGCTCGAGGATCCATTCGGCGGCGTTGTCAAGGAAGTAGCGATCGTGGGTGACGCCGACGACCGTGCCGGGAAATTTCTGCAGGAACTGCTCGAGCCACTGCACGCTTTCGGCGTCCAGGTGGTTGGTGGGCTCATCGAGCAGCAGCATGTCGGGCTTGCTCAGCAGCAGGCGGCACAGCGCCACGCGGCGCTTCTCGCCGCCGGACAAAGGTCCGATCTTCGCGTCCCAGGGCGGCAGGCGCAGCGCGTCGGCGGCGATTTCCAGCTGGTGCTCGCTGTCCGGGCCGGCTGCGGCGATGACGGCTTCGTAACGCGCCTGGTCGGCCGCGAGCTTGTCGAAGTCCGCGTCCGGCTCGGCGTAGGCGGCGTAGATTTCCTCGAGCTTCTTTTTCGCCTCCATCACTTCGCCCATCCCGGACTCGACTTCCTCGCGCACCGTCTTGGCCGGGTCGAGCTGCGGCTCCTGGGACAGGTAGCCGATCCTGATGCCGGGCATCGGCGTCGCTTCGCCCTCGATGTCCTTGTCGAGGCCGGCCATGATTTTCAGCAGCGTGGACTTGCCGGAGCCGTTCAGGCCCAGCACCCCGATCTTGGCGCCCGGGAAGAACGAGATGGAGATGTCCTTGAGGATGTGCCGCTTGGGCGGGACGATCTTGCCGACGCGGTTGGTGGTGAAGACGTACTGGGCCATGAGAATCCGGGGAGAGCTGCTGAAAAAAGGGGCCGCATTATAGCGATGTACCCGACGCAAGCGGTGCTCGGGACCTCTCCCGCCGTCGCCGAAGGTGGCGCAGGCGGGCAAAGTCGCTACCGGCATCCATGCCTCGGCAACTGCTCCCGGCTTTGGCTTCCTGCATCGCCCTACCTCGTCCATCCCTGGACTCGTACCCTCCTGCATCCCTGCAGTCGTCCTGCGGCATACCGTCCATCCCCGGACATAATCGGACAGGAGTCCGATCCCTCGCTTAGAATGCAGCCCTTTCAAGCAGGCAGGTCTTTAATGGTTAAGAAGCGCGCGCCGGTCATGCTGGTGACTGGTGAGACCATTGCCCGCTATGGCTTTCCCGATAACCATTCCTTCGGCCCCGACCGCCACGACGTTTTCATGCGCGAGATCAAGGAGGAGGGCCTGGACGTCAAGGTCGAAAAGGCGGAGCCGCGCAGCGCGACGCGGGCCGAGCTGGAGATGTTCCACACGCCGTCCTACGTCGATCTGGTGATCGAACGCTCGGCCACGGGCCAGGGCTACCTGGATCGCGGTGACACGCCGGCTTTCCGCGGAGTGTTCGAGGCGGCCAGCTGTGTCGCCGGCGCGACCCTGGTGGCCGTGGAAGCCGTCATGGCCGGCCGGGCCCGCAGCGCATTCATCCCCATTGCCGGCCTGCACCACGCTGCCCGCGACGGCGCCGCCGGTTTTTGCGTCTTCAACGACTGCGGCATCGCCATCGAGGCCTTGCGCCGGCGCTTCGGCGTCGAGCGGGTCGCTTACGTCGACATCGATGCCCATCACGGCGACGGCGTTTTCTACGGGTTCGAGAGTGATCCCAACCTCCTGTTCGCGGACATCCATGAAGACGGCCGCTTCCTCTATCCCGGGACCGGCGCGGCGAGTGAAACCGGCGCGGGCGCGGCAGAGGGGACCAAGCTCAACATCCCGCTGCCCGCGGGCGCCGGCGACGCGGAGTTCTTCGCCGCCTGGAAGAAAATCGAGGCGTATCTGCAGGACACCAAGCCGCAATTCATTCTGTTCCAGTGTGGCGCGGACAGTCTGGACGGCGATCCCATCACCCATCTGCGCTACTCGGAAGAGGCGCACGCTCACGCCGCGGCCCGCCTTTGCGCGCTTTCCCATAAATGGGCGGGAGGGCGCATCGTCGCCATGGGTGGAGGTGGCTACAACCGCCGCAACCTCGCCCGCGCCTGGACCCGTGTCGTGCGCGCCCTGGTCGAATCCCACTGACTGCGTCCCTCGGGGGAACCGAGTCGGCTAGAATCGACGTCTTGCTCACAGGGAGATCCCCGTCAATGTTCGACCGACAGACCCTCGCCGATTTCGACCCCGAGCTGCAGCGCGCCCTGGAGGGGGAACGCCGCCGTCAGGAAGACCACATCGAGCTGATTGCTTCCGAAAACTACACCTCGCCTCGCGTGCTGGCTGCGCAGGGCACCGTACTCACCAACAAGTACGCCGAGGGCTATCCTGGCAAGCGCTATTACGGCGGTTGCGAGTACGTCGACATCGTCGAAGACCTGGCGCGCGATCGGGTGAAGCGGCTGTTCGGCGCGGAAGCCGCGAACGTGCAGCCCAACTCCGGCTCGCAGGCCAACCAGGGCGCGTTCATGGCGCTGCTGAAGCCGGGCGACACTTTCCTCGGCATGTCGCTCGCGATGGGCGGCCACCTCACGCACGGCTCGCCCGTGAACATGAGCGGCAAGTGGTTCAACGTCGTCAGCTACGGCCTCAACGAGAAAGAAGAGATCGACTACGATCAGGTCGAGAACCTCGCCCGCGAGCACAAGCCCAAGCTCATCCTTGCCGGCGCCTCGGCGTACGCGCTGCGCATCGATTTCGAGCGCTTCAGCCGCATCGCCAAATCGGTGGGCGCTTACTTCATGGTCGACATGGCGCACTACGCCGGCCTCATCGCGGCGGGTCTGTACCCCAACCCCGTGCCGCACGCCGATATCGTTACGTCAACCACGCACAAGACCCTGCGCGGCCCGCGCGGCGGCCTGATCCTGATGAAGGCCGAGCACGAGAAAGCCGTCAACAGCGCGATCTTCCCCGGCCTGCAGGGCGGACCTCTGATGCACGTCATCGCCGGCAAAGCCGTGGCTTTCCAGGAAGCGCTGGCGCCGGAGTTCAAGACCTATCAGAAGCAGGTGCTGGTGAACGCGCGTGTCATGGCGGAAACGCTGGTATCGCGGGGGCTGCGCATCGTCTCCGGGCGCACCGAAAGCCACGTCTTCCTCGTGGACCTGCGCGCCAAGAAGCTCACCGGCAAGGACGCGGAGAAAGCGCTGGGCGATGCCCATCTCACCGTGAACAAAAATGCCATTCCCAACGATCCGGAGAAACCGTTCGTGACCTCCGGCATCCGCCTGGGCTCTCCCGCCATGACCACGCGCGGCTTCGGCGAGGCCGAGGCGCGTCAGACGGCGAATCTCATCGCCGACGTCCTGGACGGCGCCGGCAACCCGCAGGTCATCGAGCGCGTCCGGTCGCAGGTGCAGGACCTCTGCCGCCGCTTCCCGGTATATGGCTGAGCCGATTTCCCGGCACCGTTCGTCAACGCCCTCCTCGCCCCCGAGGAGGGCAGTTGCTCTCCCGGGATGAGTGCTAGCAGTATTCGTGAGCGGGGCCCGGTGTCCGCGATCCGCAGGTCCGACGGTTCATGACCACTGCGCCCGGAGCGTGCCGTGCACTGCCCCTTCTGCCAACACGATGAAACCAAAGTCATCGATTCGCGTCTCGCCGGCGAAGGCACTCAGATCCGCCGTCGCCGCGAGTGCCTGTCGTGCGGCGAGCGTTTCACCACCTTCGAGATGGCCGAGCTGCTGATGCCCCTGCTCGTCAAGAGCGACGGGCGGCGCGAGCCGTTCGATGAGCAGAAGATGCGCGGCGGCATCGTCAAGGCGCTGGAGAAACGGCCGGTGAGCCAGGAGGCGGTCGAGAAGGCGATTACCCACATCTGTCACAAGCTGCGCAGCACCGGTGAGCGGGAGATTGCCTCGCGGAGGGTGGGCGAGCTGGTGATGGAGGAGCTGCGCCATCTCGATGAGGTGGCTTACGTCAGGTTCGCCTCGGTGTATCGCAGCTTTCAGGACGTGGAGGCTTTTCGCGAAGAGATCGAGCGGCTGCGCCATCACCGGCGGAAACACGAGGAGAACGCGGATCAGCTGCCGCTGCTGCCAGGGGAGAAGGCGCCTTCGGGTAAAGGATCATGAATTAGCGAGGCGGATCTGCGGATCGTACTGGACGTCGAATGGGCGCTTTCACGAAAACCGATCATGAGCTGATGGCCCGGGCGCTGCGGCTGGCGGAGCGCGGCTTGTACTCGACGGATCCGAATCCGCGCGTCGGGTGCGTGATCGCCCGCGGAGAGCAGATCGTCGGGGAGGGTTGGCATGCGCGGGCGGGAGAGGCGCACGCGGAAGTGCTCGCATTGGCCGTGGCGGGGGATCAGGCAAAGGGTGCGACAGCGTATGTAACGCTCGAGCCGTGCAGTCACGAAGGGCGCACGCCGCCTTGCGTGCGGCCGTTGATCGCAGCCGGCGTTGCGCGCGTCGTGTGCGCGATGGCCGATCCGAATCCGAAGGTCCGCGGCTCGGGCATCGAGGCGCTCGAGGCCGCGGGCATAACCGTGGAGAGTGGATTGCTGGAGGCCGCGGCGCGCGATTTGAATTGCGGTTTCGCCAAGCGCATGACGGAACAGCGCCCCTGGGTGCGCGTGAAGCTGGGCGTCAGCCTCGACGGACGCACGGCGCTGGCGAACGGCAAGAGTCAATGGATCACCGGCGAAGCGGCGCGCGCGGACGTGCAACGCTGGCGTGCGCGCAGCTCCGCGATCCTGACCGGGTCCGGGACGGTGCTCAGCGACGACCCGCGATTGGACGTGCGCGCGGAGTCGTTGGGATTTCAGCCGCGGCAACCGTGGCGCGTGATCGCCGACAGCGAGTTGCGCATCCCGCTCGAAGCACGGGCGCTGTCGGATCCGGCGCGCGCGCTGGTGTTCACGTCGGCCGCTGCGTCGCCGCGGCGGCAGGAATTTTCGGCGCGCGGCATCAGGGTCGAAGCGGTCGGGCGCAATGCGTCCGGGGTGGATCTGCGCGCGCTGCTGACGTGCCTGGCGGAGCTGGAGGTCAACGAAGTGCTGGTCGAATCCGGCGCGCGCCTGGCCGGCGCGCTGCTGCAGGAGGATCTGGTGGACGAGCTGCTGATATACGTGGCGCCGGCCGTGCTGGGCACTCCCGCTTTGGGCATGTTCCGGTTGCCGGAGCTCGAGGCGCTCGGCGAGCGGGTGCAGCTGCAATTCCTGGAAGTCGGGTTCGTTGGCGACGATTTACGCCTGCGCGCCCGTCCCGTTGTTTAGAATCCGGACATGTTCACCGGCATCGTTCAAAGCCAGGGCACCCTGGTGGCCGTCGTCCCGCGCGGTGCGGACTGCGAGCTGGAGATCGACGCGCCCGGTATGGACTGGACTGGCAGCAAGGTGGGCGACAGCATTTCGGTGGGAGGCGTCTGCCTGACGATCACGGCGTTGGCCGGGGCGCGCTTCAAGGCCGACGTTTCGGGTGAAACGCTGGCGTGCACGACCTTCGGCGAATTGCGGCCCGGCCGCAGGCTGAATCTGGAGCCGGCTTTGCGCGCCGGCGACCGTCTCGGGGGCCATCTGGTCAGCGGACATGTCGACGGTGTCGGCACATTGCGCGAGCGCCGCGACGAGGGCCGCTCCGAGCGCCTCGAGTTCGAGGCGCCGCAATCGCTGGCATATTATATCGCGCGGAAAGGTTCCATCTGCATCGACGGGGTGAGCCTGACGGTCAACGACGTGGCGGGCGCGCGCTTCGGCGTCAATCTCATTCCGCATACTTTGAGCGTCACGACGCTCGATAGCCTGCGCCCGGGCGATCGTGTCAATCTGGAAGTCGATCTGGTGGCGCGCTATCTGGAGCGTCTGGCCCGACCGGTATGAACAGCATCGAAGAAATCCTGCAGGACATCCGCGCCGGCCGCATGGTGGTGCTGCTCGATGACGAAGACCGGGAGAACGAGGGCGATCTCGTCATGCCCGCCACTTTCGTGCGGCCCGAGGACATCAACTTCATGGCGCGCTATGGACGCGGGCTGATCTGTCTGACGCTCACCCGCGAGCGGTGCCGGCAGTTGCGCCTGCCGCTGATGGTCAGCGAGACCGAGCTCAGCGGAAGGACGAATTTCACCGTGTCCATCGAAGCGGCCGAAGGGGTCACCACCGGTATTTCCGCCCATGATCGGGCGCGCACCGTGCAGGCCGCGGTGCGCAGCGATGCCAAGCCGGAGGACCTGCGCCAGCCCGGACACATCTTTCCTTTGATGGCGCAGCCGGGTGGTGTACTGACGCGCGCCGGCCACACGGAAGCGGGCTGCGATCTCGCGCGCCTGGCGGGCCTGGAGCCCGCCGCCGTCATAGTCGAGATCCTCAACGACGACGGGACGATGGCGCGCCAGCCGCAGCTGGAGGCCTTCGCCGCCCATCACGGCCTGAAGATCGGCACGATCGCCGACTTGATCCGCTACCGCCTGCGCAACGAGCGCTCGGTCGAGCGCGTCGCGGAGCAGGTCGTGCAGACGGAGTTCGGCGAGTTCAGGCTGTTCGCGTACGAAGATTACGTGCAGCACGAGGTGCATCTCGCGCTGGTGCGCGGCTCGGTCGATCAGCCGGTTCCACCGCTGGTCCGGGTGCACGTGACCGATAGCCTGCGCGATCTGGTGAGCTTGCACGTCGATCGCGGCTGGACGTTGCGCGCCGCCCTGCAACGGATCGCCCGGGACGGACAAGGTGTGGCGATCATCCTCAGGCAAAAGGAAAGCCCGCGCGAGCTCGTCAATGCGATCAGCGCGCTCGGCGCCTCGGCGGAGCCGACGCCGGCGGAAGAGGGCAGGACCCATGTTCTGCGCACTTTCGGCGTCGGCGCGCAAATTCTGCGCGACCTGGGCGTGACGCGGATGCGGGTCCTCAGCGCGCCCAAACAGATGCACGGCATCGCCGCCTTCGGCCTGGAGATCACCGAGTACGTGGATTGAGGGCGGCCGGCTATACTGCCGCTCCACCGGCGGGGTCTTCATCCATGCACGACATTCGTACCATCGAGGGCGATCTTGCGGGGCGCGAGCTGCGCGTCGCGGTCGTGGCCGCCCGGTTCAACGCGGCCGTGGTGGAGCGGTTGACCCACGGAGCAATCGAGACGCTCAAGCGCCACGGTGTGGAGGTGCACAACATCGCCCTGGTGCATGTGCCGGGCGCGTTCGAATTGCCGGTGGCCGTCGCCAAGCTGCTCGATGCCGACCGGTACGACGCCGTCATCGCGCTTGGCGCTGTCATCCGCGGCGAGACGCCGCACTTCGAGTTCGTCGCAGGCGAATGCGCACGCGGCCTATCGCAGCTGGCTCTCGAGTCCCGCACGCCGGTCGCGTTCGGCGTGTTGACGACCGAGACGATGGAGCAGGCCCTGGCGCGCGCGGTCGAGATCTCGCAGTCGGTGCCGCGCGCACGCGCCGCCGATGAAAAGGAGACGACCAAGGGCGGCAACAAAGGGGCCGAGGCAGCGCTGTGCGCCATCGAGATGGCGACGTTGCTGCGCAGGCTGACGGACTGAACGATGAGCCCGTCGGCCAGGACGCGCGTTTCGACCCGCGCGCGCTCGGCGGCGCGCCGGCTCGCGATGCAGGCGCTCTACGAATGGCAGATGAACGAGCAGCCCTGGCAGGACCTGCACAATCAGTACTTGGCGAGCGAAGAGGGCGCGCGGGTGGATCCGGAATATTTCCGCGCGCTGGTGGAGGGCGTGATTCAGGACCACGCCGGATTGGACGCTGCGCTGCTCCCGTTTGCCGATCGCCCGCTGGACGGTCTCGATCCCATCGAGCACGCGATCCTGCTGATCGGATTCTACGAGCTGCGCTCGCGCCCGGATGTCCCTTATCGCGTGGTGATCAACGAGAGCGTCGAGCTGGCGCGGCGGTTTGGCGCGACGGACGGCCACAAGTTCGTCAACGCGGTCCTCGATCGCGCCGCGGCCGCGCTTCGGCCCGGCGAGCGCGGTTGATGGTATCTCCCGGGAGGCGGAGTTAGGGTACTCCGGCGCGGATGTGAGGGGCTCATGGCTCTAAGTGAGTTCGATCTCATCGACAGGTTTTTCCTGCGGGCGAGCGGGCGCAAGGACGTCGTGCTCGGCGTCGGCGACGATGCGGCGCTCGTATCCGTGCCGCCGGGGAGCGAGCTGGTCGTCGCCGCCGATGCAATCGTGTCCGGAGTGCATTTCCCCGCCGATTTCGATGCCGGCCACGTGGGTTATCGCGCGCTCGCGGTCAATCTCAGCGATATCGCCGCGATGGGCGCCGAGCCCGCGTGGTTCACCCTTTGTCTCACGCTGCCCGCAGTCGACGAAACGTGGCTGGCCGGATTCAGCGAGAGTTTGTTGGCGCTGGCCGCACGCCACCACATGGCGCTGATCGGCGGGGATACGACGTCCGGGCCGATGACCGTGGCCGTGCAGATTCTAGGCTGCGTGCCGGCGGGTACGGCGCTGCGCCGCTCGGGCGCGCAGCCGGGCGACGTTGTTTGTCTGAGCGGCAGCGTGGGCGATGCGGCCGGCGGGCTGCGGCTCCTTCAGGACGGAGGCGCCGATGAAGGAGGGGAAGACACGGCCTATTTGCTGGATCGTTTCGCCCGTCCGACTCCGCGCGTGGCGCTTGGCAAGATCCTCCGCGGCGTCGCCACGGCCGCGATCGATATTTCCGATGGTTTGTGCGCCGATGTGGCCAAGCTCGGCGCGGCGAGCGGCGTGGCGATCCGCCTGGAGGTCGACGCGCTGCCGCTCTCTGCGGCGCTTCTGCGCCGTTTCGGCCCGGATGTTGCGCGTGAGTATGCGCTGCGCGGCGGAGATGACTACGAGCTCTGTTTTACGGTGCCGCCGGCTGATCTGGAGGGGCTGCGCAGCAAGGCCCAGTCGCAAGGGCATTTCATTCACAGGATCGGCGTCGCGGAGCGCGGGCAGGGTGTGCGCGGCTATGCCAGCGGACGAGCCGTCGACCTGGACTGCCGCGGCTACGATCATTTCCGCAGCTAGGCAGGCCCGGTTCGAGAGTCGTAAAACGGCTGCGTAAGGGAGGCGCTGGTGCCGGCCGATCCGGGAATTACGTCACAGATTGCCCGGGTACCCCTTCGTATCCTGCGCCCCCGCATACGACTTATGTCGCGCGCGGCCGATAACTCCTCCATCCGCGAATCGAAGGGGTCCACCCATTCGTAACCTGATCGTACAACGATCGCCCCGGCCGACCGGCTCCGTTCCGGAGAAGATCGGCAAGTACGTGATCATCAATGAGGTCGGGCGCGGCAGCACCGGCGTCGTCTATCTTTCTCACGATCCTTACTACGGGCGGGACGTCGCGATCAAGGTCTACAACATGGATACCGGCGGCGATGAGGATCGCGCCCGGGTCGCCCGCAAGATGTTTCTGTCCGAAGCCCATATGGTCGGGATGCTGCAGCATCCGAATATCCTGCCGATCTACGACGCGGGCGAAGAAAACGGCCACTGTTACATCGTTACCGAGCACATCCAGGGCGCGCGCACGCTCGCGGCCTACTGCAAGCCGGATAACCTGCTGCGCATCGATGATGCGGTGGAGATCATCTTCAAGTGCGCCAAGGCGCTGAACTACGCGCATGGGCGCGGCGTGATCCATCGCGACATCAAGCCGAGCAACATCATGCTCACGATCGAAAGCGACGTGCGCATCATCGACTTCGGTATCGCGCTCGTCGCCGATTCGGACATCTCCACCATCCAGGGAATCGCCGGGAGCCCGAGCTACATGTCGCCCGAGCAGGTGCAGAACGGGGAGATCACCAACCGCTCGGACATGTATTCGCTCGGCGCGGTCATGTATGAACTGCTCACGGGGTTCCGGCCGTTCCGTGCCGGCAACCTGTCCAAGCTCCTGCACCAGATCGTCTACGCCACGCCGCCGCCGATCCACACCCTGCGCGACGACATTCCCGAGGAGCTCGAGAACGTCGTGGCCGTTGCGCTGCAGAAGGACCCGGACAAGCGCTACAAGAGCGGGCTGGACTTCGCCGCCGAGCTTACCCGCGTGCATCAGAAGCTGCGGGTGCACTACTCCGGCATCGAAAGCCAGGAGCAGTTCGGCCTCCTGCGGCGGCTGAAATTCTTCCACGATTTCTCCCACGGGGAGATCTGGGAAGTGCTGCGCGCCAGTGTCTGGCAGACGTACATCGAGGGTGAAGAAATCGTCAAGGAAGGCGAGATGGACGACCGCTTCTACATCATCGTCAGCGGCCAAGTCGTCGTCGCGCGACATGGCCGCGAGCTGGGCCGGCTGGATGCAGGTGAATGTTTTGGCGAGACCAGCTACGTGCGCGGCGCCAAGCGCACCGCCACCATCAAGGCCGACGCGCCGGTGACCGTCATGAAAGTCAGCTCGACGCTGCTCGAGCAGGTGTCCGCTTCCTGCCAGCTGCGCTTCAACAAAGTTTTCCTGCGCAGCCTCATCAGCCGGCTGCAGAGCAACGACCCCGCGCCGGCGCAATAGCGCGCGCTGCCACTCTCTACGAAATTCCCCCGCTCCTCCCTGCGTGATCCCGGTCGCGGACCGGCGCTGTGAGCCACGGCACATTTCCGCCGTTGCAATCGTACGGCGCCGGCGGTTTACTTTGCGCGTCGTTTGATTGTCCGATGATCTTTGTTTGAAAGGGCAAACTCGTCGCAAGACGGGGACGCAAAGCCTCCGGTCCGTGGGTCGAACGCCACGGATAGCGGGGTTGCCGGGAGCGCCGAGAGCGGCACCGTAATCGTCGCGCTCGTCCCGTCATACCCCGTTATCCCGGTTCGATCCCCAGCACCTCCGGCCTTGCGTCGCGGCACGAAGCCGCTGCAAAACCGGGGAGCGCTGCAATGTATTCAGGGGTCGGTGGAATTCGGTTCGGTAAATTCGGTGCAGCGGTCGTCCTGTCGCTGCTTGGCGTCGGTACGGCGATCGCGGGGCCGATAAGCATCTCTGGCAGGCCGCCCACCTCCGTGGTCGCGGGCCAGCCTTATTCGTTCCAGCCGTCGGGCAGCTCGACGCGCGGCCGCTCGCTGAGCTTCTCCGTCAGCAATAAGCCGGCCTGGGCGTCGTTCAGCATCTCCACGGGCAAGCTCTGGGGAACGCCGCAAACAACGCAGACGGGCGTATATTCGAACATCGTCATCAGCGTGAGCGATGGCGGCAAGGCCGCGCGGCTGGCGCCATTCGCGATCAACGTCACCGCGCCGGTGGCCAGCACCACCACCTCGACAACGGTTGCCAACCGCACGCCGACCATCAGCGGCTCTCCGCTTACGCAGGTCAAGGCCGACGCGGCGTATCTCTTCAAGCCCACGGCCAGCGATCCCGATGGCAATACTCTTGCCTTCAGCATCAGCAATTGTCCGGGCTGGGCGACATTCAACACCACCACCGGTACGCTGAGCGGCACTCCGACCTCGGCCCAGGTCGGCACATACAACAATATCGTGATCTCGGTGAGCGATGGCCGCGGCGGCAGTGCCGCGTTGCCCGCATTCGCTGTTTCCGTCGTCCAGGCCGCAATGGGCGCCGCCTCGCTGAGCTGGGTTCCGCCTGCGCAGAACGCGGACGGCAGCACGCTTACAGACTTGGCGGGATATCGTGTTTATTACGGCACGACCGCTGGCGGGCCTTATGCGTCCAGCGCGACCATCGCCAATCCTTCGGTGAGCACGTTCCTGGTCGAGAATCTCACTCCGGGAACTTATTACTTCGTCGTCACGGCGCGTAACACCGCGGGCAAGGAAAGCCTTTTCTCCGGCCAGGTCAGCAAGACGATCAACTGATGTACCGCCGTTGATTCGCACGCCGGCCCCTGCCGCAGGGCGGGGCCGGCCGGCGGTCAGAGCTCCTGCGCCGCTTTCAGCACTTCCTGCGCATGTCCGGGCACTTTCACTTTGCGCCACTCGCGGCGCAGCTTACCGGCGGCGTCGATGAGGAAGGTGCTGCGTTCCACGCCCAGGTACTTGCGGCCATACATGCTCTTTTCCTGGATAACGTCGAATAGCTTGCAGACTTTCTCGTCCACGTCGGCCAGCAGGTCGTAGGGCAGCTTCTCCTTGCTCTTGAACTTCTCGTGCGAAGGGATGCCGTCGCGCGAGATGCCCACGACCACCGTGTTGGCCTTGCGAAAGGCGGCCTGCAGGTCGCGGAAGTTCTGCGACTCCAGCGTGCATCCGGACGTCATGTCCTTCGGATAAAAATAGACGACCAGATTCTTGCCGGCGGCGTCGGCGAGCTTCCATTCCTTGCCACCGGTGGCCGGCAGGGTAAAGGCGGGGACTTTCTTGCCTACGCTGACTGTGCTCATGACGGGTTCTCCTTCGATCAGGCGATGCGCATAGACAGGTCGATCGCCTGCACATGCTTGGTGATCGAGCCGATGGAAATGTAATCGACGCCGGTTTGCGCGATTGCCCGGACGTTTTTCAGCGAGACGCCGCCGGACGCCTCGAGCTTGATCGCCGCCTTATGCTCGCGGTTCAGCCGTACCGCCGCTTCGAGGTCGGCGAGCGTGAAATCGTCCAGCAGGATCATGTCCGGGCGGGCGGCGAGCGCCTGGCGCAGCTCGTCGAGATTTTCCACCTCGACCTCCACCGTGGCGCCCCCCTGCTTGCGTGCCGCCGCCACGGCCGCCGCAATCGAGCCGGCGGCGGCGATGTGGTTCTCCTTGATGAGGATCGCGTCGTACAGGCCCATGCGGTGATTGCGGGCGCCGCCGCAGCGCGTGGCGTACTTCTGCGCCGTGCGCAGGCCGGGCAGCGTCTTTCGCGTATCGAGGATCTGGCACGATGTGCCGGTTATCGCTTCGGCGAAGCGGTGCGCCGCGGTTGCGGTACCCGACAGCAGCTGCAGGAAATTGAGCGCGGTGCGCTCGCCGGTCAGCAGTTCCCGCGCCGGGCCTTCCATGCGGCAGATCGTTTGAGCGTCCGCCAGGGCATCGCCGTCCCGCGCGTGCCACTGGATGCGCACCGGGCCGCCGAGCTGACGGAAGACTTCCTCGACCCAGTCGCGTCCGCACAAAATGGCGGGCTCGCGCGTGACTACCGTGGCATGCGCGCTGCGATCGGCCGGAATCAGCGCGGCTGTGAGGTCGCCCGAGCCGACGTCCTCGCGCAGCGCGCGGGCGACTTGATCGGCGAGATCGGAGGGCAGCGCAACGGGCATCGGCTGAAGACCTGGGGAACCTCTATGGGGCCGGTTGACGACGAAAAATGCAAACGGCCGCTTTCGACTGAGAATCGCCGGTCGAAAGGGCCGCGGGCTGCTTTCGACCGAACCGGCGGGCAAAAAACCACGCTTTTTTTGCCCGCCAGTCGAAAGGGCCGCAGGCCACTTTCGACCGAGAACCGGCGGCAAAAAACCACGCTTTTTTGCCGCCCGTCGAAAGGGCCGCAGGCCACTTTCGACCGAGAACTATAACGGCAGGCCGTGCATCTGCCCTGTCATGCACATCAGCATCGGGATCGACAGCAGCGTATTGGTGCGCGAGGCGATGAAGGCAACCTTGCGCGCCCTGGCCTTCTCTTCATCGGTCGCCGGCTTCAGGCCGAGGATTTTCTTCTGGTTCGGCCAGATCAGGCCCCAGACATTGAACAGCATGATGGTGCCGAGCCATGCGCCGATGCCGATGACACGCACGCCGGGCTGCAGGGTGAACGACTTGACGAACCCATAGCCGCTCGCTTCCAGGTAGTAGGCGCCGCTCAGCCACGTGACGAGCGCGGCCCAGCGGAACCATGCCAACGCGCGCGGCGCCACGTATTTGCTGATGCCCGCGCCGCCCGGGCCACCCTTGTCCGCCGCGGCGTCGGCCAATGCCGGAACCTGCACGAAGTTGAAGTAGTACAACAGCCCGATCCACATTACGCCGGCGGCGATGTGCAGCCAGCGGCCGAACTGCAGCGGGAAAAATGACAAATGGCCGTTGACCGCGAATGCCAGGATCACGGCCAGCACCACGCCTGCGATGACCACGCCGGTGCGCGTATTCAATGGGTTCATTAGGCCTCTCCGGTTCGGTAGGTAATTATGGAGACCGGTCTTAAAAAGCGTTTGAAGAATAGGGGAGCGGTCCTCATAATTCAACGCCGGCCGGTTCCTGGCATATAACCCATCGGTCTGAATTGACTGGGTTTTGCGGTGGTGAGGGCGGTGTGAGGCACAATGCCGGCAGATGACGATCCGCAGCGCAACCCGCCGCAGTCCCCCTGCGTCCGCCGATGCACGCTCGATGAATCGGACTGCTGCCTGGGGTGCTTTCGCCGCATCGAAGAGATCGTCGGGTGGCGCGCGATGACCGCCGCGCAGCAGTGGCAGGTGATCGAGGCCGCCGAACGCCGGCGCCGCGAGCGCGAGCAGAAAGCCGGCATGCAACCGAGAGCAATTGGAGAACCTCCGTGGACGTGATCGAACGCATCAAACAGCACATTTCTTCCGCGCCGGCGGTGCTCTTCATGAAGGGCACGCCGGATTTTCCCCAGTGTGGTTTTTCGGCGCAGACGGCGGCGGCGCTCAAGGCCTGCGGCGCGAAGTTCAGCCACGTGAACATCTTCGAGGATCCGGAGCTGCGCGACGCGCTGAAGAGGTATTCCAACTGGCCGACCTATCCGCAGCTGTATGTCAAGGGCGAGCTGGTGGGGGGATGCGACATCGCGCTGGAAATGTATCGGAGCGGGGAGCTGAAGAAGCTGCTGCAGGAAGCCGGCGCGGTGTAGTTGCAGCGGGTGCTACCCACCGTCCGCGTCATTCCACTTCCGGCTCCGCGAACGGCGGCCCGCCTTCCACGTCCGCCAGGTTGACGTTACGCGCTTTCAGTCTTTCCACCGACGCGGTGTACAGCGGCTGGAAGCGGTTGCAGATCAAACAAAACAGGTCGGCGGTGCGTTCCGCGTCGTAGGCGGCCGAGTGCGCCGACGAGGGGTCCCATTCGATCTCCGCCGCGACCAGCGCGCGCGCCAGCACCGTTTGTCCGAGCGCCACGCCCGCCAGGGTGGCGGTGTCGAAGCTCGAGAACGGATGGAAAGGATTGCGCTTGATCTCGGTGCGGGCGGTGGCGGCATTGAGGAAGCTGAGATCGAAGAACGCATTGTGGCCGACGAGCACCGCACGTTTGCAGCCGTTGTCGCTGACGGCGCGGCGCACTTCGCGGAACACCCGCTGCAAAGCGTCCTTCTCCGGTATCGCGGGCCGCAGCGGATGGTGCGGATCGATGCCGGTGACCTGCAGCGAAGCGGGGTCCATGCGCGCACCTTCGAACGGCTGCACGTGGTAGCGATAGGTTTCCCCGCGGACCAGGGTTCCGTCGCCCTGCATCTCGACCAGCACCGCCGCGATTTCCAGCAGCGCATCGGTGGCCGGATTGAAGCCGCCGGTCTCGAGGTCCACCACGACGGGGAGGAAGCCGCGGAAGCGCGTGGCCATGGGCGGGCAATCATGCAGGTTCATCAGGTGTCCTTTGTCAGTGTCCAGCGCACCGGCTCCTGCGCGCGAAATGGCACGAGCGGCGCTCCCCCGAAATCGTACGCGGGCGGCGGCAGCCAATCCCTGCGCGTCAGCGTAATGGTGCCTTGATTGCGCGCCAGCCCGTAGAAGTCCGCGCCGAAGTCGCTCGCAAAGCCTTCCAGACGGTCCAGGCGATCGGCCGCCGCGAAGATCTCGGCGTACAGCTCGATGGCGGCATGCGCGGAAAAGATCCCGGCGCATCCGCACGCAGCTTCTTTTGCTTCCCGCGCGTGGGGTGCGCTGTCGGTGCCGAGGAAAAAGCGTGGATTGCCGCCCGTGGCCGCCTCGACCAGCGCCTCCCGGTCGTGTTCGCGCTTGAGGACCGGCAGGCAATAATGATGCGGGCGCAAGCCGCCCGTGAAGAGCGCGTTGCGGTTGAGTAACAGATGCTGCGGCGTGATCGTGGCGGCGATGCCTGGTCGGGCCGTTTGCACGAATTGCACGGCCGCACGCGTGGTGATGTGCTCCAGAACGATCCGCAGCTGTGTGAAGCGGTGCGCGAGCGGCAAGAGGATCGTGTCGATGAAGCGCGCTTCGCGGTCGAACACGTCGTCGCGCGGATCGACCGTTTCACCGTGCACGAGGAGCGGCAAGCCGGCTTCGGTCATGCGCTCGAGCACCGCGTAGACACGTGTGATGTCGCGTACTCCGGCGTCGGAATGGGTGGTAGCCCCGGCGGGATAGAGCTTGACGCCATGTACGACGCCGCTCGCCCGTGCGGTGGGAATTTCCGCCGCAGACGTTTCCTCCGTCAGGTAGAGCGTCATCAGCGGCTCGAAAGCAGGGACGCCCACCGCGCGCGCGGCGGCCACGATCCGCTCTCGATACGCCTGCGCCTGTGCGGTGGTGACTACCGGGGGCCGCAGATTCGGCATGACGATCGCGCGGGCGAAGCGCTCAGCGGTGAAGCCCACCACAGCCTGCATCTGCGGCCCGTCGCGTAGATGCAGATGCCAATCGTCGGGGCGGCGGAGCGTCACGGTCGTCTGACTCATGGACGCGATTTCCTGCTGTTGACCCTCAAAATGCAAATACCCATCATAGCGAGCCGAATGATCACAAGGACTGATTCTTCAGCGATAATAGCGGGCCGCTTGCAGCTGAGGAACCGTTTCTCCTCATGACGACCGAAACACCCAAGTCCGAAACCCGGGCCGACGATATCGACGCCGCAGAGACGACCGAATGGATCGAGTCGATCGATGCGGTGCTGAAAGCTCACGGCCCCGAACGCGCGCATTTCCTGCTCGAGCGCCTGATCGACCACACGCGCCGCTCGGGCGCCTACCTGCCGTTCAAGCCCAACACCGCCTACGTCAATACCATCGCCTCCGGGCAGGAAAAGGACTATCCCGGCAATCGCGCGCTCGAGAAGCGCCTGGAGGCCTACATCCGCTGGAACGCGATGGCCATGGTGGTCCAGGCCAATCGGCAGAGCTCCGAATACGGCGGCCATATCTCCACTTACGCCTCGTCGGCCACGTTGTACGAAGTCGGCTTCAATCACTTCTGGCGCGCGCCTTCGGACCGCCATCCGGGCGATATGATCTTCATGCAAGGCCACTCCAGCCCTGGCATCTACGCGCGGGCCTACCTGGAGGGGCGCCTGACGGAAGAGCAGTTGCGCCACTTTCGCCAGGAAGTCGGCGGCAAGGGCCTGTCGTCCTATCCGCATCCCTGGCTCATGCCGCAGTTCTGGCAATTCCCCACCGTCTCGATGGGCCTCGGCGCGATGACGGCGATGTTTCAGGCACGTTTCATCCGCTACATGGAGCACCGCGGCTTGGCCAGGGCATCCGACCGGAAGGTCTGGTGCTTCCTCGGCGACGGCGAGATGGACGAGCCGGAATCGATGGGCGCGCTCACCATGCCGGTGCGCGAAGGCCTCGACAACCTCATCTTCGTCATCAACTGCAACCTGCAGCGTCTGGACGGCCCGGTGCGCGGCAACGGCAAGATCATCCAGGAGCTGGAAGCCGCGTTCCTCGGCGCGGGCTGGAACGTCATCAAGGTGCTGTGGGGCTCGCGCTGGGATCCGCTGCTCGCGAAGGATCACAAAGGCCTGCTGCGCCGGGTGATGGAGGAATGCGTCGACGGCGAATATCAGAACTTCAAGTCGAAAGGCGGCGCCTACACACGCGAGCATTTCTTCGGCAAGTACCCCGAGCTGAAGGCAATGGTCGCCAATCTCTCGGATGAGGAGATCTGGCGCCTGAATCGCGGCGGCCACGATCCGCGCAAGGTGTTCGCCGCTTACTGGGCGGCTACGAACCACAAAGGCCAGCCCACCGTCATCCTGGCCAAAACAGTCAAAGGTTTCGGCCTCGGCAAGGCCGGTGAAGGCCAGATGGTCGCGCATCAGTCGAAGAAGCTGGACGATGAGGCGCTGCTGGCGTTTCGCGACCGCTTCCATATCCCCGTCTCGAACGAGGACATCGCGAAGGTTCCTTACGCCAAGCCCGCCGAAGACAGCGACGAGCTGAAGTACCTGCGCGAAAGACGCAAGACGCTGGGCGGCTCGCTGCCGGTACGCCGCACCTCGGCGGAGCCGCTGGCGATTCCAGCGTTGGAAACCTTCAGCGCGCTGCTGGAAGGAAGCGGGGAACGGGAGATCTCCACGACGATGGCCTTCGTGCGCATCCTCACCGGCCTGCTGAAGGACAAGAACGTCGGCAGGAATATCGTGCCCATCGTGCCGGACGAGGCGCGCACCTTCGGCATGGAAGGCCTGTTCCGCCAGATCGGCATCTACTCTTCGGTCGGGCAGTTGTACACGCCGCAGGACGCCGACGTGCTGATGTCCTATCGCGAGGACAAGAAAGGACAGATGCTCGAGGAAGGCATCAACGAGGCCGGCGCATTGTGCTCCTGGATCGCCGCCGGCACTGCGTACTCCAACCACGGCACGTACATGGTGCCGTTCTACGTGTTCTATTCGATGTTCGGCTTCCAGCGCGTCGGTGATTTCATCTGGGCGGGCGGGGACATTCAGGCGCGCGGCTTTCTGATCGGCGCCACGGCGGGCCGCACCACGCTCGCCGGCGAAGGCCTGCAGCACCAGGACGGCCACAGCCACCTGCTCGCCAGCACCGTCCCCAACTGCATCGCCTACGATCCGACGTTTGCCTTCGAGTTGGCGGTCATCATCCACGATGGCCTGCAGCGCATGTACGCCGCGCAGCAGAACGTGTTCTATTACATCACGTGCATGAACGAGAACTACGCGCATCCGCCTATGCCCAAGGGCGTGCAGCAGGGAATCCTGAACGGCATGTACCTGCTGCAGATCGGCGGGCGCGGCAAAGTGCGCGTGAGCCTGCTCGGGTCCGGCACGATCCTGCGCGAATGTTTGTCGGCCGCGCAGATCCTCGAGAACGATTACGGCGTGCCGGCGGATGTGTTCTCCGTGACCAGCTTCAGCGAGCTGCGGCGCGAGGCGCTGTCGGTGGAGCGCGCGAACCTGCTCAATCCCACCAAAGCGCCCCGCAAAACATACGTGGCGACTTGTCTGGGCGAACATGCGGGACCGTTCATCGCCGCCACCGACTACATGCGCGCGGTGCCGGACCAGATCCGCCAGTGGGTGCCGGGGCGCTACGTTACTCTGGGCACCGACGGTTTCGGCCGCAGCGATTCGCGCGCGCAGCTGCGCAAGCACTTCGAGGTCGACAGCCATTCGATCGTCGTCGCCGCACTCAAGACGCTGGCCGATGAGGGCAAGATCGACGTGAAGACGGTCGTCGAGGCCATGGCGCGCTTCGAGATCGACGCAGACAAACCGGATCCGGTGACCGCGTGAGCGCAACCGTGGAGATCAAAGTTCCGGACATCGGCGATTTCGCCGACGTACCGGTCATCGATGTGCTGGTGAAGCAGGGCGACACCGTCGAGGTGGATACGCCGCTCATCACGCTCGAAACCGAGAAGGCGACGATGGACGTGCCCTCGACGGCCGCCGGCCGCATCGTCGCGCTGAAGGTCGCCAAAGGGGCGAAGGTTTCCAAGGGCGACACGATTGCCACGGTCGAGGCCGCGGCGGGTGCCGGCAAGGCGGAAGCAGCAGCAGCGGCGGCAAGTTCCGCGGAAGCGCCTGGCGAGTCGGCTGCGCCCCCCGCGGCGGAAACGCAGAAGCCCGCACCCCAACCGGCTGCCCCTCAGGACGCAGATCTCTCGCCGGCGGCGCAAGCGGAGCGTAAAGCGCCTAAGTCAGCTCCCTCTGATACCTCGAGGCGCGAGAGCGCGGGCGAGGAATCCGCATCTGCGCCACCTGGCAAGAGCGTCCCGTCGCAACCTCCGTCATCGGAAGCAGAAGCAGCGCCCAGAGCGGTTGCGTACGCAGGTCCTTCGGTGCGCAAGCTGGCCCGTGAATTGGGTGTCGATCTCAGCCGCGTGCACGGCAGCGGCATCAAAGGACGCATCACGCACGATGACGTCAAGGCGTTCGTGAAGAAAGTGCTGTCCGCCGGGGGCCCGGCTCCGGGCGCGCCGGTCGCAGCGCTTCCGAGAATTCCCGCGGTCGACTTCGCCCAGTTCGGGCCGGTCGAGATCCAGCCGCTCGGGCGCATACAGCGCATCTCGGGGGCGCGGCTGCACGCCAGCTGGGTCAATCTTCCTCATGTCACGCAGTTCGACCGCGCTGACATCACGGAGATGGAGGATGCGCGCGGCAAGCTGAAGGCGAAGGCCGGCCAGCAGGGCATCAAGCTCACGCCGCTCGCGTTCGTGATCCGCGCGTGCGTCAAGGCGATCAGGGAGTTTCCGCAGTTCAACGTGTCGCTGGACGCGGGCGGCGGGAACCTCGTCCACAAGAAGTATCTGCACATCGGCTTCGCGGCGGACACGCCCAATGGCCTCGTCGTGCCGGTGATTCGCGATGCCGACCGCAAGGACATTTACGAGCTTGCGCGCGATCTGGGCGAGCTGAGCGCGCGGGCCCGCGAAGGCAAGCTCTCCGCGGCGCAGATGCAGGGCGGCTGTTTCACCGTCTCGAGCCTGGGTTCGATCGGCGGCACGGCATTCACGCCGATCATCAATGCGCCGGAAGTCGCGATCCTCGGCGTCTCGCGCGCGGAGCATCAGCCGATATACCAGGATGGCGCCTTCGTTCCGCGCCTGATGCTGCCGCTGTCGCTGTCGTACGATCATCGCGTAATCGACGGCGCGCTGGCGGTGCGCTTCACGACCTTCCTTGCGCAGCAATTGACCGACGTGCGCGGTTTGCTGGAGGCGATTCCGTGAACCCTGGCGAGGCGCGGCCGCCGGACGGCACACGCGGTGCGGCGGGCGGCGAAGAGCCTTACATCGACACCATTACGCTCGATCTCAGCTCGCGACCGGGGCCCGCCGGTTCCGCCGTGAGCGCGGCCGACAGCGTCGAGCAGTGCGACCTCATCGTGCTGGGAGGCGGCCCCGGCGGCTACACCGCGGCCTTTCGCGCGGCCGATCTGGGTTTGAGCGTGACGCTGATCGAGCGTTGGCCGATGCTCGGCGGGGTCTGTCTCAACGTCGGCTGCATCCCTTCCAAAGCCTTGCTGCATGCCGCGCGCGTGATCGACGAGGCGCACGCGATAAGCCGGTCCGGCATCGAATTCGGTGCACCGCGCATCGACCTGGATCGCCTGCGCGGCTGGAAAGACGGGATCGTCAAGCGCCTCACCGGCGGCTTGTCGACTCTCGCCAGGCAGCGCAAGGTGGCGGTCGTGCAGGGGACCGGCAGATTCATCGATCGCAACCGGCTGGCGGTGCAGAACGGTGGTGCGCGGCGCCTGTTTGCCTTCAAACAATGCATCGTCGCGGCAGGCTCCGAATCGGCGCGCCTGCCCGGTCTGCCCGCCGATCCGCGCATCCTCGATTCGACCGGTGCGCTGGAGCTGCCGGCCGGCGTCAAGCGCATGCTGGTGGTGGGCGGGGGCATCATCGGCCTGGAGATGGCATGCGTCTATGACGCGCTCGGCGTGAAAGTGTCGGTGGTCGAGCTGACATCCGGCCTCATGCCCGGGTGCGACGCGGACCTCGTGCGTCCGCTGCAGAAGCGCATCGCCGGGCGTTACGAGCAGATCCTGCTCGATACGCGCGTCACGGGCGTGGAAGCGTTGCGGGAAGGTCTGCGGGTGACCTTCGCCGGCGACAAGGCTCCCCAGCCCCAGGTGTACGATCGCGTGCTCGTCGCCGTCGGGCGCGTGCCCAATGGCAAGGCGATCGATGCGCAGGCGGCCGGCATCGAAGTCGATGCGCGCGGCTACATCCGCGTCGACAAGCAGCAGCGCACGTCCGTCGCGCATATCTTTGCCATCGGCGACATCGTCGGTCAGCCGATGCTGGCTCACAAGGCGATGCACGAGGCCAAGGTGGCCGCCGAAGTGGCGGCCGGACTGAAATCGGCGTTCGATGCGCGCGTCGTCCCATCGGTGGCGTATACCGATCCCGAAGTGGCGTGGGTGGGTTTGACCGAGACGCAGGCGGTGCACGAGGGCGGGGAATTCGGCAAGGGCAGTTTCCCGTGGCTGGCGAGCGGGCGCTCGCTGTCGATCGGCCGCGAGGAAGGTTTTACCAAGATCCTGTTCGATCCGAAGACCCATCGCGTCATCGGCGCCGGCATCGTCGGCACCAATGCCGGCGATCTGATCTCCGAGCTCGCGCTGGCGATCGAGATGGGTTGCGACGCGGCGGACATCGGTCTTACCGTGCATCCGCATCCAACCCTGTCGGAGACGGTGGCGTTCTCGGCGGAGGCGTTCGAAGGCACGCTCACCGATCTGTATCTGCCGAAGAAATCACCGCGCGGCACGACGGCCTGAAATAAGGCATGATTATTTTACGGGTCCCTGCCTTGGGTCGGGACCGGATCTGCTCCCGGCGGTGGTCGGGATGGAGCTGAGAGGGGGTGCCGTGGACAAGCGTTTGTTGGATATCCTGGTCTGTCCGGTGACCAAGGCGCCGCTGTTCTATCACGAGCCGACGCAGGAGCTGATCTGCAAGGCCAGCCAGCTCGCCTATCCGGTGCGCGACGATATCCCGGTGCTGCTGGAGGAAGAGGCGCGTCAGCTCGCGCCCGATGATCCGCTGCTCAATCGCTGACCGGCCATGAGCGCCCCCCGGTGCACCATCCGCGCCCCGCTTCGAGCCGCACCCGGACGCAATCTTCGGACTCATCCATGTTTCGTGTCGTAATTCCAGCGCGCTACGCGTCCACGCGTCTGCCCGGCAAGCCCCTGCGCGTCATCGGCGATAAGCCGATGATTCAGCATGTGTACGAGCGGGCGCAGGCGAGCGGCGCAGCCGAGGTATGGCTCGCCACCGACGATGCCCGCATCGAAGCGGCATGTCGCGGCTTCGGCGCGCGGGTCGCCCTCACTTCCCCGGATCATCAGTCCGGCACCGACCGGATTGCCGAGCTTGCCGCGCGCGAGCGCTGGGATGAGCGGAGTATCGTGGTTGGCGTGCAGGGCGATGAGCCGCTGCTGCCGCCGGGGCTGATCGGCGAGGCTGCTCGTTTGTTGGAGTCCCGGCCGCGGGCCGGCATCGCGACGTTGGGCACCCCGGTGCGCTCGCTGGCCGAGTTCCTCGATCCGAACGTCGTCAAGGCGGTGGTCGGCAGGGAGGGGCTGGCGTTATATTTCAGCCGCGCTCCCATTCCCTGGTCGCGCGAGGGAGCCGCGGCGGGATTGGGCAGCCAGACGCGCTTCGACGGCGCTGTGCGGCATATTGGCCTCTACGCTTACCGGGTCGCGGTGCTGAAGAGGTTCGCCGGCTTGCCGGCTTCGACGCTGGAGCAGACGGAGAAGCTCGAGCAGCTGCGGGCCCTGGAATGCGGTATCGGCGTCGCGCTGCGCGTAATCGACGAAGCGCCGCCCGCGGGTGTGGACACGGAGGAGGATCTCACGCGGGTGCAGGCTGCCTACCTCGCAAGCATGCGAAAGGTGCCGAGATGAAGATCTTGTTCGTGTGTGCCGGAAATATCTGCCGCAGTCCGACGGCGGAGGCGGTGTTCCGCGACCTCCTGCAGCAGGAAGCGCCTGATCTCGACGTGGAAGTGGCTTCCGCGGGAATCGGCGGTTGGCATGTCGGCTCACCGCCCGATCTGCGTACTCAGGCCGCGGCCAAGCGGCGCGGAGTGGACATGAGCGGTTTGCGCGCCCGCCAGGTCACTGTGGAGGATTTCAGCCGCTTCGAGCTGATTCTCGCCATGGATCTGGAAAACCTGGCCGACTTGCGGCGGCGGGCGCCGGTCGGTGTGCAGGATCGCATTCAATTGTTCCTCGATTTCATCGAAGGCGGGGAGATCGACGAGGTGCCCGATCCCTACTACGGAGGAGACGCAGGGTTCGAGCGGGTGCTGGACCTGGTGGAGGAAGCTTCGAAGGGGCTGTTGCAGTACCTGCGTACCCGAGGAGCGCGGCAATGAAGCTGAGGAGCCCTCCCGGCTTGCGGGAAGCGGGAGAGCTTTTACTCAGTTTGGACCGGCGCCGGCCTCGATGACTTACTCGTCGCGGCCCGGACCGCGCGCAGCGCTCTCCGACGGGCCGGACGACCACACGACATGTTTTGCCGGCGCAGGCGCCGCCGAGGGCTCGGATGGAGAGTCGCGTTCCGCGGGACGTTCCGTCTGGAATGGAAGCTCTTGATTACGCGGCTCACCGCCCGAGGACGATGGGGCGTCCGGCAGCGGGCCGGAGTCCGGGCGGTTTAAATCGTTCGCGGCGCCACCCTCTCCGGGCCGGCCTTCCACGCGCTCGCGTCCGCCGCGCCCGCGTCTGCGGCGGCCTCCGCGACGCGAGCGTTTCCGGCCGTTGCGGTCGACCGGTGCGCCCTCGGGTCTCGTTTGTCCGGCGTTGCCGTTGCTGGAAGCGGCTGATCCCGGAGCACCGTTACCCGTCGCATTGCCTGGGTTCGCCGGCGACGCCGCGCCCGCGCCGGCGGCTGCCGGTGCACCGCCGGTGGATGTCGTTCCGGGTGAGATCGAAGGACGTTTGTCGTCGCGCGACGGACGCGCGTCCGAGCGCGGACCGCCGCCACTGCGCGGACCGCGCGAATCGCCGCGGGCATCGCGGCTCCAACGATTGCCGTCGCGGTGGCGGCCTCGATCGTGGTCGCGGCGCTCTCCGCGCTCATGGCGCCCGTGCCGTTCGTGACGCTCGTGCCGTCGCTGTCCGGAGCTTGAGCGGCTTTCGCGCACGGCGTGGCGGGGCGCGGCAGCGGGTGCCGCAGGTTCGGCGGCAGTGCCCGAGCCGAACAGGAAGCGCCAGAGACGGACGAAAATTCCGGGTGTCGCCTGTGGCTGCTCCGCCGTAGAGGCGGTGATGACGATCGGTGCGGGCGTCGCCGGCATGACCGGCGCGACGGCCGGCGCTTCCATCGTGGGCTTTCTGTCAGCCTGATAAGCCTCGTCCGGCAGCAGGGGATCCTGCTGCGACATCTGATAGCTGATGATGCTGTTCTCCGGCAGCTGGGCCTCGTCCCCGCGGACACGCTTGATCGAATAAGCGGGCGTCTGCAGGTTGGGATTCGGGATGATCACGACCTCCACCGAGCTGCGCTGGCTGATCGTGTTGATCGAGTCCCGTTTCTCGTTGATGAGGAAGGTGCCCACGTCCACCGGCACCTGCACCAGGACCTTGGTCGTACGCTCCTTGCGCGCCTCTTCGCCGATGAGGCGCAGGATCGCCAGGGCGAGCGATTCGACGCCGCGGATGGTGCCTTGACCGCTGCAGCGCGGGCAGGGCTTGTGCGTTGCTTCCCCGAGGCTGGGTCGCAGCCGCTGCCGCGACATCTCGAGCAGGCCGAAGCGCGAGATGCGGCCGATTTGGATGCGCGCCTTATCCTGCTGGACAGCCTCGCGCAGGCGGTCCTCGACTTCCTGCTGGCTCTTCTGCGATTCCATGTCGATGAAATCGATGACGATCAGTCCGCCGAGGTCGCGCAGCCGCAGCTGTCGGGCGATTTCCTCGGCCGCTTCGAGGTTGGTGTGCAGCGCGGTCGTCTCGATGTCGCCGGCACGCGTGGAGCGGGCCGAGTTGATGTCGATCGACACCAGCGCCTCGGTGTGATCGATGACCAGGCTCCCGCCGGAGGGCAGGTTGACCTTGTGCGAATAGGCCGATTCGATCTGGCTCTCGATCTGGTAGCGCACGAACAGCGGCACCGCGTCCTGGTACAGCTTCAGCTTGCGCTGGGCTTCCGGGGGCATGAAGCGCTGCATGTATTCCTGCGCCTTCTGGAAAGCCGCTGGATCGTCGACCAGGATCTCGCCGATGTCGTCCGTGAGGTAATCGCGCAACGCGCGGGTGACCGCATCGCCCTCCTGGTAGATCAGGAAGGGCGCCTGGCGCTCCTCGTAGGCTTTGGCGATCTGATCCCACGCGGTGCGTAAGGTGTCGACGTCCCACTGCAGCTCGGGCGCGGACCGGCCGACGCCCGCCGTGCGGGCGATGGCACCCATGCCCTGCGGCAGGTCGACCTCATTCATCGCCTCACGCAGCTGGTCGCGCTCCTCGCCTTCGATGCGGCGCGAAACGCCGCCGGAGCGGGGGCTGTTGGGCATCAGCACGAGGAAGCGTCCGGCGAGGCTGATGAAGGTCGTCAGCGCGGCACCCTTGGTGCCCCGCTCTTCCTTCTCCACCTGCACCATGACCTCCTGGCCTTCGTCCAGCAGGTCGCGCATGTTGACCCGGCCGTCGGCCTTGGGCTGGCCGCGGAAGTATTCGCGTGAGATCTCTTTCAGCGGCAGGAAGCCGTGCCGCTGGGAGCCATAGTCGATGAAGGCGGCCTCGAGGCTGGGCTCAATGCGGGTGATACGGCCTTTGTAAACGTTACCTTTCTTCTGCTCGCGGGACGGGATTTCAATCGCAAGATCATACAGTCGCTGGCCATCGACCAAGGCGACCCGCAACTCCTCCTGCTGAGTTGCATTCACTAACATTCTTTTCATTGGGCCCTGCTGGGAACATGTTGAGGGCCATCGAGCGCGGAGCGCGGTCAACCTGGAAACCGGGCGAGGGGATCGGGGTATTCATGCTCACGTGCCGGGGCGCCTGAGTCTGTGAGGCTCGCGACGCGTCATTGTTCGATGGCCAAGCGATGGTCCGGCATTCTTCGCCGGAACCAACTACCATGCAGCGCGAAATCGGTGGGACTCAGCGCCGCGAATACGTCCACATGCGCGGTGTTGGGAGAAATTCCACAATCCGGCCGGGACGAGCGGCGAGAATATAGCAATGCCCGGTAGGCCAATCAATGGGTAAATCAATGCCTTACGACGCTGAGTCCGCGCCCGCGGGCGGCGTCCGGCACGTCGATGCCGGAACCGAGGATGCCGGCCAGCGGATCGACAACTATTTGTTGCGGCACCTCAAAGGCGTGCCCCGCAGCCGGATCTATCGCCTGCTGCGCAAGGGCGAGGTCCGGGTGAACGGCAAGCGCGCCAAGCCGGAGTACCGCCTCGGAGAAGGGGACCGCGTGCGCATTCCTCCGATCCGCCAGGCGGTCGAGGCGCCGAAGCGCGCCCGTGTGCCGTCCGCGCTGATCGATACGCTCAAGCGGGCCATCGTCCATGAGGACGACGATGTCATCGTCGTCAACAAGCCATCCGGCGTGGCGACGCACGGAGGCAGCGGCATCGACTTCGGCGTGATCGAAGCGCTGCGTGCCTACTGGGCCGACTACAGGCCCAACGAGACGCTCGAGCTTGCCCATCGCCTGGATCGAGAGACCAGCGGCTGCCTGCTGATCGCCCGGCGCCGGTCGCGCCTGCGGGAGCTGCATGCACTTATCCGGGACGGCCAGATGGAGAAGCGCTATCTCGCGCTCGTCGCAGGCCGCTGGCCGCACGGCCGCCAAGCGATCGACGCACCCCTGAAGACGCGCCAGATGCAAAGCGGCGAGCGGGTGGTGAAGGTGCGCGCCGACGGTAAGGAGGCCGTGAGCGTGTTCCATCCAGTACAGTTCTACGGCAAACGAGCCACGCTCATGGAAGTTGATCTGAAGACCGGCCGCACCCACCAGATCCGAGTGCATGCGGCGCACGCCGGCCACCCCGTCGCCGGCGACGACAAATACGGAGACGCGGAATTCAACCGCCTCATGCGCGACCGCGGCCTGAAGCGGATGTTCCTCCACGCTCAAATGCTCAACTTCACTTGGCCCAACGGGAAAGATTTCAGCGTAAGCGTCCCCCTAGACGACGAACTCAAATCCGTCCTCAACACCCTCTAGTTCGCTTTTATCCCGTCGCATTATTCATGAACCGACGCCCCATCAGCAGAGTCCGGCTGGGGGGAAGGGGGGTTCGGGGCTGTGTGAGGCAGGATGCCGAACCCAGAGCCTCCAGGGACGGATTCACGGCGTCCCTGAACCCCCCTTCCCCCCAGCCGGACTCTGCCGAAGTGAAGTAACGAGCGTTCATGAATAATGCCCCTCAAGAAACTCCGCGCGAATCCTCTCTTCCCAAGTTCGCGGACTTTAGCCGAACCCCGCGCGCCGCAACGCCCCCGCCACCCAAATCATCGGCAACCCAATCAACGCCGTCGGATCCAGCGACTCAATCCCGTCAAACAACGTAATCCCCAGCCCCTCCGCCTTGAACCCCCCCGCGCAATCGAAAGCCGGCTCACGTTCGACGTAGCGTTGAATCTCCCCGAGCTCCAGTTTCCGGAATCTCACAACCGTGGAGTCCACATGCGATTCGCTACGCCGCGCTTCGACGCTCGTGACATGGACCGCCGTCAGGAACTCCACCGTCTGCCCGCTGGCATCGCGCAGCATCTCGATGCATCGCTGTGCGTTGCCCGGCTTGCCGAGGATTTTCCCAGCGAGGACCGCCAGCTGGTCGGAGCCAATCACCCACGCATCCTGATTTTCGCGCGCCACCACGTCCGCCTTGCTCCGCGCCAGGCGCTGCGCAAGCTCCAAAGGATTTTCTCCCGCGCGCGGCGCCTCATCGGTCTTCGATGCGCGCACTTCGAACGGCAATTGCAGGCGCTGGAGCAGCTCGCGGCGGTACGGCGAGCCGGACGCCAGGATGAGGCGGCTAGACATGCTTGAAAAACAATGACTTGCAGCGAAAATGTTTTTGACAGGTGCGGGGACCGTCACTATGATACCGCGCCCATTCGCCGGCCCTGTTCGATGGAGACGGGCGCTGGCGTTACAGCACCAACGGAGAGCTTTCCATGGCGGTCCAGAAGAGCAGAAAAACCCCTTCCAAGCGCGGCATGCACCGCTCGCACGATCATCTGTCCAAGCCGGCCCTCTCGGTCGACTCACAGACCGGTGAGACGCACCTGCGCCACCGCATTACGCCCGATGGGTTTTATCGCGGCCGCAAAGTCCTGGCCGGCCAGTCCAAAGACGATCAGGACTAAGCCGCCCTTCCGAACGCTGGCGGCTGAACCCCTTGGCCCAGCTTCTGACGATTGCAGTCGATGTCATGAGCGGCGATCGCGGGCCGCAGGCGTGCGTGCCTGCCGCGGTTTCCCTGCTGCGCGAGCGTGAGGATCTGCACCTCATTCTCGTAGGGAATCCCGACGAGATTGCCGCGCGGGTGCATGCCACCGGCCTCGGCGCTCATCCGCGCCTCTCCGTGCATCCCGCCAGCCAGGTGGTCGCGATGGACGAGGCGCCGCGGGAGGCGCTTCGGCGCAAGAAAGATTCTTCGTTGCGGCAGGCCATCGAGCGCGTCAAAGCGGGCGAAGCCTCTGCATGCGTCAGCGCGGGCAATACTGGTGCGCTCGTTGCGACGGCCCATTTCGTTCTCAGGGCGCTGCCGGGTGTCGACCGGCCCGCCATCGTTTCGCCTCTTCCGGCCATCAGCGGCCAGACTTACATGCTCGATCTCGGCGCGAACGCGGCGTGCACGCCCGAGCAGCTGTTTCAGTTCGCCGTGATGGGCTCGGTCCTCGCCGCCGATTCCTCCGCGCTCGAGCGCCCGCGCGTGGCGCTGCTGAACATCGGCGAGGAAGACATCAAAGGTCATGAGACCGTGCAGGAAGCCCATCGTCTGATCGGCGCAAGCGGGCTCAACTACATCGGTTTCGTGGAGGGCGATGACATCTTCACCGGCGAGGCGGACGTGGTCGTGACCGACGGATTCACCGGCAACGTCTGTCTGAAAACCATCGAAGGCACCGCGCGCATGATCGGCGCGGCGCTGCGCGAGGAGTTCACGCGCGGCCCGATGCGCAAGCTGATGGCCGGCGTCGCGTACCCCGCGCTCAACGCCGTGAAGAACCGGCTGGACCCGCGCCGCTACAACGGCGCCAGCATGCTCGGTCTCAACGGCATCGTCATCAAAAGTCACGGCGGCGCGGACGAGACCGCCTTCCGCCACGCCCTCGTCATCGCCGCGCAGGAGGCCGCCCGCGGCGTTCCCGCGCGCATCGTGGCGGAGCTGGAGAAAGAAGCCCGGCGGCGTGATGACGCCTCCGTAATGCAAGCGGGCCCCTGATCCTGCATTATCATCCGGACGTCCGGATCCGCGGCCCTGGGCAGGCCGGCCCTTTCAGCACCGACCGATCAACAGGAACGCAGTCTGATGTACACAAAAATCGCCGGCACCGGCAGCTATCTTCCCGAGCGCATCGTCACCAACGCCGAGCTGGAGAAGATGGTCGACACCACCGATGAGTGGATCCGCACGCGCACGGGCATCGAGAGCCGCCACGTATCCACCAAGGATGAAACGACGGTGTACCTTGCGGAACGCGCCGCGCGCGCCGCGATGCAGGCGGCCGGAGTCGGTCCGCAGGACATCGACTTCATCGCCTTCGGCACCACCACTCCGGACCTGGTGTTTCCCAACTGCGGGGTGCTGCTGCAGGCGCGGCTGGGAATCCACGGTTGCGCGGCGTTCAGCGTCGAGGCGGCGTGCAGCGGGTTCATCTATGCCCTTTCCATCGCCGACAAGTTCGTCCGTTCCGGCGAAGTCAAGTGTGCGTTGGTGGTCGGCGCCGAGACGCTGACGCGCATGATCGATTGGAAGGATCGTCAGACGTGCGTGCTGTTTGCCGATGGCGCGGGCGCGGTGGTTCTCAAGCCGTCCGCGGAGCCGGGCATCATTTCCACGCATATCCACGCCGACGGCCAATACACTGATCTTCTCTACTATCCCGGCGGCGTCTCCAAGGGCTGGACCGAGCCGGCGACGGGCGGGCAGGGCGTGCAGATGAAAGGCAACGAGGTCTTCAAGGTCGCGGTCAACACGCTCGGACGCATCGTCGATGAGACGCTGGAAGCGAACAAACTCGACAAGTCGCAGATCGACTGGCTCGTGCCGCACCAGGCGAATATCCGCATCATCCAGGCAACGGCGAAGAAGCTGGAGATGCCGATGGACAAGGTCATCGTCACCGTCCACAAGCACGGCAATACTTCCGCCGCGTCGGTGCCGCTGGCGCTCGACGAAGGCGTGCGCGACGGCCGCATCAAGCGCGGCGACCTGTTGCTGCTGGAGGCTTTTGGCGGCGGATTCACGTGGGGCTCGGCGCTGGTGCGCTACTGAAAGCGGAGGTCGCACGGCCTTGCGTGTCCGCGTAGCGATACTGCTGGCAACCGTGGCGCTCGCGCCGGCGGCGCATGCCGAGGAGTTCATCCTTCCCGCCGGCTCGGACCTCGTGGGGCAGCAGGAGACGACCGTTTCCCGCTTCGAGGATACGCTGCCCGACATCGCGCGCCGCTACGGCCTCGGGTTCGAGGAAATCCGCGCCGCCAATCCCAAGGCCGACCCGTGGCTGCCCGGCGAAGGCGCCGAGGTGATACTGCCCACGCGGCATCTGCTGCCCGGCGGCCCGCGCGAGGGCATCGTGATCAACCTGCCGGAGCACCGGCTCTATTACTTTCCCAAGCCGGCGCGCAGCCAGCCGGCGCGGGTGATTTCCCATCCCATCAGCATCGGTCAGATGGATTGGGAGACCCCGCTCGGCGTGACGCAGATCGTGAACAAACGGCGCAAGCCCGTGTGGTATCCACCCGAGACGATCCGCCGCCAGCACCAGCTCGACGGCGATCCGCTCCCCAAAGCGGTGCCGCCGGGCCCTGACAACCCCCTCGGAGACTATGCGATGCGGCTCGGCATTCCGGGCGGCGCCTACCTGATCCATGGCACCAACAAGCCCGTTGGCGTGGGAATGCAGATCACGCACGGCTGCATCCGCATGTATCCCGAAGACATCGAATCACTCTTTCAAAGAGTCGACGTCGGCACGAGGGTGCGGATGATCAACGAGCCGGTGCAGACCGGCTGGGAAGACGGCGTGCTGTTCCTGGAAGTACATCCCCCGATGGTCGAGGGCGCCGACAATCGCAAGCACCAGGTGGATCTGACGGGCCTCACGCGGATCCTGGTTGAAGCGACGCGTGAGCGTCCCGTGCGGATCAATTGGCCGCTGGCCGAGAAAACGTTGCTGGAAGCGCGGGGGATTCCTGTAGCCGTCTCATTGCCTGCCGTGGGGCAATAAAAAGATCCACAGAGGGAGTCGGCGCGGTGCTCCTCCGAATCTCGCCCCCATCCCTGGACATGAATAAAAAACGCCGCGGTTCTGCCGCGGCGTCTGTGGATCGTCGAATCGCCCGTCGATTACTTGGACATCGACTTCTTGAACATGCGATCGATCTTCTCGTTGGTCGCATCACAGCAGGACTGGCTGGCCTGGGCTGCCGACATCGCCTGGTTGGCGGTGTTCTGCGCGCCGCTGGCCGCCTTCTGGGCCGAGGAGGCCGAGTCCGCAGCGGACTGAGCGGCGCTCTTGGCGGCAGAGGCTTCCTGCTGAGCCGACGCGACCTGTGCCTTGAGCTCGTCGACCTGCGCTTGCAGCGGTTTGAGGTCCGTGCAGCCGGCCATCAATCCCAGACACATCACGGCCGTCGAGGCCTTCAATACCAAAGCAGTCTTCATGTGCTACCCCTTTTCGGATGAGTTTATCGGTTAGCCCAAAGTCCATCATGCAAATTGATCATGGTTCAAACTGATCATGGCTCAAGCTAATCATGGTTTCAGCTCGGACATCAGGCGTGGCCTGCGCGCAAGCCAAAATAAACCGGGCGCAAAATTGACTGATTTCTTCGCGAGTTGCAACAAGAAAATTTTTCTGTGTCGTGAGTGGGCGACAGCTGTGCGTGTCTTCCGCCCGTGCCATGCGCCGATTGCCGCCGCAGCAAAGAAGATCGAACGCGCCGGTGCGCTGGTGAGTCGCGCTCGTCCGCGCAGCGTGGATGCGCAGGCGAGCGGTGAGCATCGCGCGATGAAGCCGGCAAAAGTGTGTCAGACGAGCGCCGATAGCGGTGCTCGAGCGGCCGTGCATCGACGCCCCTCTTGCAGTTTTGCCGTTTCGTCTGTATATAACTACAGATGCTGTATCCTTATACAGGCAACTTATGTCCGACCTGACGCCCCGACAGCAGGAAATCCTGCACCTCATCCAGAAGCGCGTGCTCGAGACCGGCATGCCGCCCACGCGGGCGGAGATCGCCCAGGAGCTGGGTTTCCGCTCCCCGAACGCCGCCGAGGAGCATTTGCGGGCCTTGCAGCGCAAGGGCGCGCTGGAGCTGGTGCCGGGCGCCTCGCGCGGCATACAGCTGAAGGACAGCGTGCGCGAGCAGCTCGGGCTGCCCCTCATCGGCCGGGTGGCGGCCGGCCAGCCCATCCTGGCCGAGCAGCACATCGAGGGTCATTACCAGATCGACCCGACGCTGTTTCAGCCGCGTGCGCACTACCTGCTCAAGGTAGCCGGGATGAGCATGCGAGACGCCGGCATCTTCGACGGAGACCTGGTCGCGGTTCACCGGACGGCCGACGTTCGGGCGCGGCAGATCATCGTGGCGCGGCTGGAAGATGAAGTGACGGTGAAGCGGTACAAACAGGAGGGGACGGTGGTCTGGCTGATGCCCGAGAACACGGATTTCAAGCCCATCCGGGTCGACCTGAAACGCCAGCCCCTGATCATCGAGGGCGTCGTCGTCGGCGTGGTACGTCAGCTCGCCGGCTCGCCGCGGGTCGGCAGGGCGAAATAGGACGAGCTACAGGCGCGCGAGGCGCTCCAGGTACACGCTCTCATCCGGCGGCCGCCCGGCCCGCTGGGCTTCCCACAGCATCTGCGCGAGCACCTCGAGCATCTGGTGCTCGGCGGCCAGCCGCGATCCTTCGCGCTGGGCAAGGCGCGCATGAATCCGTGCGATGCCGGACGGGCGATCGGTGACGACCTGCTCGCGCAAGGCGAGATGCAGGCCCATGTGCAGGAAGGGATTGCTCACTCCGCTTTCGGGCGGGAATTGCGCGTCCAGCGTTGCCTCTCCGGCTTCCAGCAGCGCGTGATATTCCGGATGCTCCGCGATGACCTCGGCAACCTGCGCTTCCAGCGGCTCGAGCGGCAGACCCGCCTGGAATTTGCGCCACGATTCGATATACATCCGCCGCAGGTCAGCGCGGCTTTGCTGATGAAACAGGGGCACGCGGGGTCTTCTCTTTGAATTCGCACAAGTCGGCGATCACGCACTCGGGGCAGCCCGGCTTGCGCGCCAGGCAGACGTAGCGGCCGTGCAGGATCAGCCAGTGATGCGCGTGCTGCAGATACTGTTTGGGCACGTTCGCCAGTAGTTTCTGCTCGACGGCCAGGGGCGTCGTACCGCGCGCCAGGCCGGTGCGGTTGGCTACCCGGAAGACGTGCGTGTCCACAGCGATGGTGGGCTCCCCGAAGGCGACGTTCAAAATGACGTTGGCGGTCTTGCGTCCCACGCCGGGCAGGGCCTCGAGCGCCTCACGGTCGCGTGGGACTTCGCCGCCGTGCCGATCGAGCAGGATGCGGCACGTCGCGATAATGTTCTTCGCTTTGGCGTTGTACAGACCGATGGTCTTGATGTAGCGCGACAGCCCGGGAACACCGAGCTTGAGGATGGCCTGCGGGGTGTTGGCATGCTGAAAGAGTACCGCGGTGGCTTTGTTGACGCCTTTGTCGGTCGCTTGCGCCGACAGGATCACCGCCACCAGCAGCTCGAACGGCGTCGAGTACACCAGCTCGCTGCGCGGGTGGGGATTGGCCGCGCGCAGGCGGCGAAACAGCTCAGCGCGCCGTTCCGGGGTCATGGCGGGTCGTCCAGCCACGCGCGGCCTGTTTGCGCGCTGCGAGAACCTGCTGGCGGTGCGCTTCTTCACGCGCCTGGCGCGTCACATGAGTTTCGTAGCGCCGGCGATAGGCGCGGGCGCGCTGCTGGATGCTCTCGAGCTGCAAGGGCGCGCGCAGCGTGGGGTCGTGCGTTACTTCGATCATTTCGATGCAATCCACCGGACATGGCGGAATGCATAGCTCGCAACCGGAGCAGGCATCCACGATAACGGTGTGCATGTAGCGATGGGCGCCGACGATGGCGTCCACCGGACAGGCCGGCAGGCACTTTGCGCAGCCGATGCAGCGCTCCTCGTCGATGAACGCCACCTTCGGCGCGGCTTCCACGCCGTTGGCCGGATTGAGACGGGTCGACGGGCGTCCAAGCATTCGTGCCAGGGAATCGATGACCGGCTGGCCGCCGGGCGGACACTGATTGATATCGGCTGCGCCCGCGGCGATGGCTTCTGCGTATGGCCGGCACGCCGGATAACCGCAGCGCGTGCATTGCGTCTGGGGCAGCAGGCCATCGATGTCGTTGACGGTCATTTCACTTTCATGCCGGCCTGTGCGCCGGTATCCGGCGACAACAGGAAGATGCCAGGGCCCTCGCCCGAGGCGGCCAGCACCATGCCTTCGGACAGGCCGAACTTCATCTTGCGCGGCGCCAGGTTGGCCACCACCACAGTAAAGCGGCCGATCAGGGCCGCCGGATCGTAGGCCGACTTGATTCCCGCGAAGACCTGCCGCGTACCCATCGCGCCAAGGTCCAGTGAAAGCTTTAGCAGCTTGTCGGCCCCCTCGACATGCTCCGCATTGGCGATCCGCGCCACGCGCAGGTCTATCCTGGCGAAGTCGTCGATCGAGATGGTATTGACTCCGGTCGCCGGCGGCGCTGCGGAGCTGGTCGTAGCGGCGGATGCCGGGGCGGACGGGGTCTTCTCGGCGCTCATCAAAGTTTCCTTGTTGGCGTTCACCAGAGTTTCGATTTGTTTGGGATCGATGCGGGTGATCAGGTGCTGGTACGGGTGGATACGGTGGCCGTCGAGCAGCGTGTCCAGGTCATTCCATTTGAACGGCGCGACGCCGAGGAACGCCTCGACCTGCGCGGCGAGCTTCGGCAGAACGGGTTTCAAGTAAATGCTGATGGCCCGGAAGAGGTTGAGGCCGACGCTGCAGATCGCCTGCAAGCGCTCCTCGCAGTTCGGCTCCCTGGCCACGTTCCACGGTTTGACGTCGTCGATCCACTGATTGATATGGTCCGCCAGCGCCATGATCTCGCGGATCGCCTTGGCGAATTCGCGCCGCTCGTACAGGTCGGCGAGATCGCTCTTGCGGCCGGTAACTTCCGCGAGCAGCGCCAGCGGGTCGCTGCCACGCGCGGCGGAGCCATAGTCGAAGCCGCGCGGCGGCAGCCGGATCTCGCCGTTGAAGCGCTTGGCGATGAACCCGGCGCAGCGGCTGGCGATGTTGACGTACTTGCCGACCAGGTCGCTGTTCACGCGGGCGACGAAGTCCTCGAGGTTCAGGTCGATGTCGTCCATCGTCGCGCCGAGCTTGGCGGCGTAGTAGTAGCGCAGCCATTCGGGATTGAGGCCGACGGAAATATAGCTTTCCGCGGTGATGAACGTGCCGCGCGACTTGGACATTTTTTCCCCGCCCACGGTTAGGAACCCGTTGGTATAGACGGCGTCCGGCGTCTTGTAGCCGGCGCTGTGGAGCATCGCCGGCCAGAACAGCGCGTGAAAGTAGAGGATGTCCTTGCCGATGAAGTTGATCATCTCCGCGCGCGGGTCGCGCAGGAAGCCGGCGAAATCCAGGCCCGCCCTGGCGCAGTAGTTCTTGAAGCTCGCGAGATAGCCGATCGGCGCATCCAGCCACACGTAGAAATACTTGCCGGGCGCTGCGGGGATCTCGAAGCCGAAGTAGGGCGCATCGCGGGAGATGTCCCAATCCGACAGCGTGCTTGCCCCCTCCGTGCCGAGCCACTCCTTCATCTTGTTGAGCGCTTCCGGCTGCAGGTGTCCGGGCTGCGCGGTCCAGCGGCGCAGGAATTCGGCGCATTCGGTGAGCTTGAAGAAGTAGTGCTCGGAGGTCTTGCGCACCGGGGTCGCTTTGGAGACCACCGAATAGGGATTCTTGAGATCGGTGGGCGCATACGTAGCGCCGCAGACCTCGCACGAATCGCCATACTGGTCCTTGGCGCCGCACTTGGGGCACTCGCCCTTGATGAAGCGGTCCGGCAGGAACATCTCCTTCACCGGATCGTAGAACTGCTCGATGGTACGGGTCGCGATCAGGTTCCTGGCCCGGAGCTTCCCATAGATGTCCTCCACCAACTCGCGGTTCTCCCGGCTATGCGTGGTGTAGTAGTTGTCGAACTCGACGTGGAAGCTCGCGAAGTCGCGGGCGTGCTCGCGGTTCATCCGCTCGATGAGCTGTTCGGGCGTCACACCGGCCCTCTCGGCCGACAACATTACCGGCGTTCCGTGCGTGTCATCGGCACAGACGTAGTAGACCTCCGACCCCAGCATGCGCTGGAAGCGCACCCAGATGTCGGCCTGGATGTAGCCCACCAGGTGGCCCAGGTGGATGGAGCCATTCGCGTAGGGCAGGGCATTGGTGACGAAAATCTTGCGGTGCATCCGCATAGTCTACCGCGTTGCCGCCCACTTCAGCGGTCGCGGGAGGAGTTGGTTGTGGGTGGAGGGCGGTGGATCCGATACAGCTGCCGGCGCACCGCGACGACGGCCGGTTCCCCGGCTCAGCCGTTGTCTTTCACAGGCTCGAACTTGGCCTTGTTGATGCCTTTCTTGTAGGCCTCCTTGCCGGTCACGATGCGTTGGTCGAGCAGCTGCTGGATCGCCGCATCCATGGTGCGCATGCCGAACTGGGCGCCGCTCTGCATGGTGTTTTCCAGCTGATCCAGTTTGCCCTGGCGGATGAGGTTCGAGACCGCCGGGGTGTTGACCAGGATCTCCAGCGCGGCGGCGCGCCCTTGTTTGTCGGCGCGCTGCAGGAGCTGTTGGGACACCACCCCGCGCAGGGAAGTGGAGAGCATGGTGCGCACGTGCGATTGCTTGTCGGCCGGGAACGCGTTGACCATGCGGTCCACAGTCTGGGCGGCGCCGTTCGTGTGCAGGGTGCCCATCACCAGAATGCCCATCTCGGCCGCGGTTACCGCGATGCTCATGGTTTCCAGGTCACGCAACTCGCCGACCAGAACCACGTCGGGATCTTCGCGCAAGGCCGAATGGAGCGCTGCGGCGAAGCTCGGCGCGTGCACGCCGATCTCGCGCTGGCTGATGAGGCAGCTCTTGCGTTGATGGATGAACTCGATGGGGTCCTCGACGGTGAGGATGTGGCCTTTCACGCGCGTGTTGATGTCGTCGATCATCGCCGCCAGCGTCGTCGATTTGCCCGAGCCGGTCTTGCCGGTAACGAGGATCAGGCCGCTGACGACGCGGCAGAGGTTGCGCACGGCATCGGGCATGTTGAGCTGATCGAGCGTGAGCGCCTGCGAGGGGATGGCGCGGAACACCGCACCCATGCCATTGATCTGGCGCATGACGTTCACGCGGAAGCGCGCCATGCCAGGCAGCGTGTAAGCGAAATCCGTGCCGTCCTTGGTCTCGAAGCGCTCCTTCGCCTTCGGCGGCATGATCTCGTACAGCGCCTCGCTGACGAAGGCCGGCTCGAGCCGCTCTTCCTTCAGGTGCAGCAGATCGCCGTACAGCCGGATGCGCGGCGGATCGCCCGCCAGAAAGTGCAGGTCGGAGCCCTTGCGTTGCAGGACGGCCGTCAGGAACTCGTCGATCTTTGCCATGTGCGCGGCCTTATCCGTTCGCCAGATCCAGCTTCGGCAGGATGCTGGTGTCGGTGACGAAGTTGTGGAACTGCCGTTTGTCGGTCGCGTACGCGAAGGCGTCGTCGGGGTCGATCTCCTTGGCCTTGATGCCGGCGAGCAGCGCCATGTCCATCAGCTGCATGCCGTAGTCCTTGCCGGTCTGCAGCTGGCTGGGCACCTGATGGGTCTGGTCGGTCATGATGAGCTTGGCGATCGCCTTGGTCATGACCATCACCTCGCACATCGCCTTGCGCCCGCGCCCGTCGGCGCTCTTGACCAGCACCTGCGTGATCACGGCGATCAGACTCTGCGCCAGGAAGCTCTTGGTTTGTTCGCGCTCTTCCACCGGCAGCGCGTCGATGACGCGGTCGATGGTCTTCACCGCGCTGGTCGTGTGCAGCGTGCCGAGCACCAGGTGGCCGGTCTCGGCGGCGGTCATCGCCATCGATATGGTTTCCGCGTCGCGCAGCTCGCCGACGAGGATGACGTCGGGATCCTCGCGCATCGCGGCGCGCACGCCTTCGGCGAAGGTCGGCAAGTGGGTGCCGAGCTCGCGCTGGATGATCTGGCTGTTCTTGCTGCGATGGACGAACTCGATCGGGTCCTCGAGGCTGACGATGTTCAGCCGGCGGGTCTGGTTGAGCAGGTCGATCATCGCCGCGAGCGTGGTGGATTTGCCGGTGCCGGTGGAGCCGGTGACCAGGATCATCCCCTGGTGGTAGTCGCACAGCTTTTTCACGATCGGCGGCAGTCCCAGGCGGTCGAGACTCGGCAGCTCGCTCGGGATCGAGCGGAACGTGGCGCCGACCCCGGTCTCCTTGCGGAATACGTTTACGCGGAAGCGCCCGCCGTCAGCGGAGATGTACGAGAAGTCCAGATCGTGGCCGGACTTGAAGTGGTCCTGCTGGGTGCGGGTCAGGATCTCGGTGATGTAGCCCTCGAGCTCGGTATCGCCGAGATCGCGGAACTTGATGGGCATCAGATCGCCGTTCATGCGCAGCATGGGCGGTATGCCGACGGCCAGGTGCACATCGGAGCAGTTCTGCGCCAAACCGAGCTTCAAAAAGGCGTCGATTCGAGCCATGTGTGAGGGCATCCCTTAACTTAATGAGACGCGCAACTGTAGCAGGGGAGGGGGAGGGCAGGAAGGCGGCGGAATCGTTAGTACTAGTGAAGCAGTCCATAGATTTCGAGAGTTTGACCGATGTCGACACCGTCCCGGACGGGGAAAGGCGGTGTCGGGCCCCTCACTGGCTCGATTACGCCCTTGTGACGCCCCAGGAGTAACTCGCGAGATTCCGCTATGCCAGCGGCGGGCAATGATGCGCCGGGCGGGCCGCCAAAGGCGCGCTCGACGGCTACAGGAACTTCTGCAGCGCTACGCGCAGCTCGTCCATGTTTTGGAAGCGCTTCATCTTGTCCACGGCCATCGCCTTCATCACCACCTCGCACAGGGCCGGCGGCAGCTGTGGGTTGATCTCCTGAGGCGGACGTGCCTTGCCTTGCACGTGTTGGTACATCACCGACATATGATCGCCGCGATGGTAGGGCGGCGTACCGGTGAACATCTCATACATGATCACGCCCACGCTGTAGACGTCCGCTTTCTCGTCGACCCGCTTGCCCAGGATCTGCTCGGGCGCCATGTACTTGGGCGAGCCGATGACGTAGCCGGTCTTGGTCAGTTGCGTGTCGCCCTCGCGGTGCGCGGCGGCCACGCCGAAGTCCACGATCTTCAGCAGGCCTTCTTCGTTGATCAGGATGTTCGCCGGCTTCAGGTCGCGATGAACGATGCCCACCTGATGCGCCACCGCCATGCCGGTGGCGATGTCGATGGCGAACTGGACCGCTCGCTTGAGCGGCATCGGCTTCTCGTTGACGATCTCGCTGCCCAGCGTGTGGGACGGGAAGTACTCCATCGAGATCGCGTAGTTGCCGCGGATGAACAGGAAGTCGTAGATGCGGATGACGTTGCGGTGGGTGATCTTGCGCGAGTAGCGCAGCTCATGGACGAAGCGCTTCATCATCTCCTCGTCCTGGGAGACGTTCTGGTTCAAGAACTTCAGGATCAGCCGCTCGTCCACCACCGTGTCTTCCATCAGCAGCACGGTGCCGAAGGCGCCCTTGCCGATCTTCTGGATGAACTTGTAGCGGCCTTCGATAATATCGCCGGCCTGCAGCGTCGAGATGTCGAGCTTCTGCGAGGCCGCCATGTTCTCGGCGCTGCTGACGATCTGCTCCAGCTCGCGGTTTTCGATGAGCAGCGTCTTGGCTGGCGGCTCGGCGGCGAACTGCTCGGCCTTGTGGTTGGCGGCCACCACGCTGGTCGAGTAGCGGTTGTCCAGCTCCTGCAGCGCGCGCAGCGCAGCCTGCTGGATGGTCGGCTCGCCCTGGATCGCCTGCTGAGACTGCAGCTGCGCCCGGATGTATTCGGCCCGCTTCTCGTCGGCGAGCTTGGGCAGGGCGCTCATGACCTCGACGCGGATCTCCCGCTCCGGCCGCTGAATCAAGGTCAGCAGCGGTTCGAGGACCTTGTGGTCGCCCAGCTTGGCGAGGGCGCGCACGACTACCGGGATGGTTCGCGGCTGAGCCGTCTTCAGCATATCCACCAGCCGTGGAACGGCGCGCTTGCTGCCGATCTCCGCCAGCGCGTCGATCGCGCGCTCGCTCACCCACCAATCGCGGTCGCCCGTGGCTTCGATGAGATGCGCCACCGCCCGCTCGTCCTTGGTTTGATTGAGGATCTCGATCGCCGAGCGGCGGATGTCCTCGTCCTGGTCCTTGATCAGCTCCAGCACGGCGTCGACGACCTTCGGGCCGCCGATCTTGCCCAGGGCGTCGGCAGCACGGCTGCGTACCCACCAGTCGTCGTCCTTGATCACGTCCAGCAGGTACTTGACGGACTTGGCGGTGCCGATCTCGTTCAGCACTTCCACCGCTGCCCGCCGCGCGTACTCATTCTCATCCTTGAGCGCCGGGATCAGGTATTTGATGGTGTCCGGATGGTTGGCCTTGACCAGCACGTCGACGGCCTTGTTCTGCACGTCGATCTCCGCGTCGAGCAGGAGCTTGCAGACCTGCTCGACATTGATCGGGCCGTCGACGCGGGTCAGCGCGTTCAAGGCGGCCTGGCGGATCAGCTTGTTCGGATCGTTCAGCTGACGCTGGATCGCCTGCGAGACATCCGGCCGATTGAACCGGGAGAGGATGTTTATGATGTGGATGCGGGCGATCGGGTCCTTGCCCTCCACTCGTGAGACCAGGTCGGGGACCGTGCTTTCGTCCGCCAAGTCCCCCACGATCCGGAAGAGGGCCGCTTTTTCGTTTTGTTCCTGGCTGTAGGCCGCGTTCAGCAGCTCGCGCACCGTAAAACGTGTCTTGTGGGCGGCGATGACGTCCAGCACCACGGGCTTGGAGATACCCTCCCGGTTGAGCAGCTCGAGCAGCAGGCCTGGCGGATAGTTCCTGCTGCTCGACAGCGCCCAGCCGATCCCGGCCGCCGCCCGCGGGCTGGATTCGGCCAGGCCTTTGGCGAACAGCGGAAAGGTCTTGGCGTCGAGCACCGAAGACAGCACTTCGACCAGCGCCACCGTCTCCTTCTTATCGGCGTTGGGCAGAACCTCCAGCACCGGCTCGATTGCGCCCGCGCCCATGCCGGCCAACTTGGCAAGGGCCTTCTGCGCCTCGGGGCTTTCAGGGTTGCCGTTCGCCTTGAGCTCCGCGAGCAGGCGTTCGGCCTTCATCGTGCTGAAAAAACTCATGCTTTTCTAGGTTCGGGAAGTGAGCACCGCATTATGCCACAAGGGTTTACACATCCTTTACGGCGCCAATTGTGTTCTCTAAAGGGGCGCCCCTCGATTTGCCGCCCGCCCCGCCGTCGTGGCTCGGTCGCCGCGCGGGTACAATGCCGCGCCCGACAGGAGTCCCATGTCCACCGAACGCGACAACGAACTCAAGAGCTGCCTCGAAGCTTATACCGATCCGTGGCTGAAACAGACCCTTGGGGCGGCCAACGCCGTCCGTGCTGCGCGGGCGGGCGATGGGAATTCAAGCGCGCACGTGGTGCTGGGATTTCCGGCCGCCGACTACGCCGCCGAGCTCGGCCCGGCATTGCTGGCGCACGTCCGCTCGCAGCTGCCCTGGGTCCTGCGGCTGGACCTGGAACTGAGTAGCGAGATCGTCGCCCATGCCGTTCAGCGCAACCTTCAGCCGCTGGGGTCGATAAAGAACGTCGTCGCCGTGGCGTCGGGCAAGGGCGGCGTGGGCAAGTCGACGGTCGCCGTGAATCTGGCGCTCGCCTGGGCGGCGCAGGGCGCGCGCGTGGGCATTCTCGACGCCGACATCTACGGCCCGAGCCAGCCGCGGATGCTGGGCCTGAGCGGCCAGCGCCCGGTGACCCGGGACGGCAAGAGTTTCGAGCCGTTGACCGCGTACGGCCTGGAAGCGATCTCGATCGGCTTTCTGATCGACGAGGAACAGCCCATGGTCTGGCGCGGCCCGATGGCGACCCAGGCGCTGGTGCAGCTGATCGGCGATACGAACTGGGGCCCGCTCGACTACCTCGTGGTGGATATGCCGCCCGGCACCGGCGACGTACAGCTCACCCTGTCGCAACGCGTGCCGCTCAGCGGCGCGGTGATCGTCACTACGCCGCAGGACATCGCGCTTCTCGATGCCCGCAAAGGGCTCAAGATGTTCGAGAAGGTCTCCGTGCCAGTGCTCGGCGTGGTGGAGAACATGAGCACCCATGTTTGTTCCAGGTGCGGTCACGAAGAGCACATCTTCGGCGCCGGCGGGGGTGCGCGCATGGCCGAGCAGTACGGCGTGGAGCTGCTGGGCTCGCTGCCGCTCGATGTGCGCATCCGCGAGCAGGCCGACGGCGGACGCCCGACGGTGGCCGCCGAGCCGGATAGCGCGCGCGGCCGCGCCTATCGCGAGATGGCCCGCCGCACCGCCGCCCGCCTGGCGCGCGCCGGGCGCGACTACAGCAAGGTTTTCCCGAAAATCACGGTCGAGGACAGTTGATGAGCATCAAATCGGACAAATGGATTCGGCGCATGGCGCGCGAGCTGCGCATGATCGAGCCCTTCGCCCCGGAGCAGGTGCGGGAGATCGATGGACGCAAGGTCGTCTCCTACGGCACTTCGAGCTATGGATACGACGTGCGCTGCGCGAGCGAGTTCAAGATCTTCACCAACATCAACTCGACGATCGTTGATCCGAAGCGCTTCGACGAGAAAAGTTTCGTCGACTTCACCGGCGATGTATGCATCATTCCGCCGAACTCTTTCGCGCTGGCGCGCACGATCGAATACTTCCGCATTCCACGCAACACGCTGGTGGTGTGTCTGGGCAAGAGCACGTACGCGCGGTGCGGGATCATCTGCAACGTGACGCCGCTGGAACCGGAGTGGGAGGGACACGTGACGCTGGAGTTCTCCAATACCACGCCGCTGCCGGCAAAGATCTACGCCAATGAAGGGGTGGCGCAGATGTTGTTCTACGAGTCGGATGAGGTTTGCGAGACTTCGTACAAAGATCGGGGGGGGAAGTACCAGGGACAGAAGGGGGTTACGTTGCCAAAGGCGTGAGAGTGCTGGCCGTGTTGTTCGTGAAAGGCCCTGAGGGTTCATGAACGGTGAGGGCGGTGGTTGGGGACTGGATCGAGAGAGGGGAGTTACCCACAGGTCAGGAATATACCGGCTCAGCACGCTGGGGGACCCGGCCTGGGATTCATCACCGGCTGGCCGGGATTCTGATGATTGCAGAGGGCAACAGACCTGTGGATAACTCCCCTCTCTCAATCCAGTCGCTGAGGGTAGCGCGCGTTCATGAACACAAGGTCGGTGGTACGGTTTTGCGAGACGCGTGAGTTTTTTAGCGCCTAACCGAGTGCATGGACGCCATGCTGTTCCACCACCTTTGCTCTCAATAGTCGCGGTGAATGCGGTCCCACCAACGTCCAATTTCACGATGACGTGGAGGATCGGGACTGGGAGTTATCCACAGGTCCGTTGCCCTCTGCAATCATCAGAATCCCGGCCAGTCGGTGACGATCCCAGGCCGGGTCATCCAACGTGCTGAGTCGGTATATTCTCGACCTGTGGGTAACTCCCAGTCCCGGTCCTCCGATTCCACTGGAGTCCCTCTTTGGATTTTTGTTCTTTGAATCCCCGTGCCCTGTATCCGCAAGTACCGGCGGCCGTCTCTACCTCTTGAGACTGCGGATCTCCATCTGCCACTCCCGCTTTCCGTCCTTCAGCCGTTCCGCCTGCACCGGAATGAACCCCAGCGACGTTGCGTGCCACATCCGGATCACGCGCCGGCTCGAGTCGGCGCGATGGCTGCGGTAGATGACCGTGTCCAGCTCGCCGAGCGCGGTCTTGAGCCTGGCCGTGCCTTCGTACGTGTACTCGTAAGTTTTGATCTGATCTTTGTCCGCGAGCTGGTAGCTCATCGGCTTGCCCCCGGCGCGCAGCTCGCGCACCAGCGCCAGCTGAATCGACATCGTGTCCTGCACCCCCGGCGGCAGCGGCAGATCGACCGGCTTGTTTTCCGCCGTGCCCGTCAGCCGTCCGGCCGTCCAGTCGAAATCGAGGCTGATGTCCTTGTCGGTTTTCTCGGTGCCGTCGTCGCCGCGATAGCGCAGCGGGCGCGGGCCCTGCTCGGTGAATTCGAGCAGGCTCGTTTGCGTGATTTCTTCGCTGAACACCATCCGGAACACCCCGCGCGCGGTGCTGCGCGAGCTGTAGAGAAAGCGTCCATTGTCCTGCGGCTCGAGCTGGATCTGCGTGGTGCCGGCGCTCATGCCTTTCCAAACGATCGTATAGCTCGCGAGGAACGGCTCGATCTGCGCGGGCGGTTGCGCGTTTGCCGCCGGCGCCATGCCGAGCATGGTCATCGATGACGTTGCGAGGGCCATCGTTTGTAAGAACTTCATGTACCGTCCTCCAGCATCACCGGATGGCTCAAGGGCCGCCCGTCGAGTCTAGCTTCATCGCCGCTCCAGCGGAGCCGGCCCGCGGCGAACCATGCGATGGCTTGGGGATAGATCCTGTGTTCCTGCGCCTGAACGCGGACTGACAGCGTTTCCGGCGTATCACCGGGCTGCACGGCCACGCGGGCCTGGATGATGACCGGCCCGCCGTCCAGCTCTTCCGTAACGAAGTGGACGCTGCAGCCGTGGCTTTTTTCGCCGGTTTCGAGCACGCGCCGGTGAGTGTGCAAACCGCGGTATGCGGGCAGGAGCGAGGGGTGGATATTGAGGAGACGCCCGGCGAACTCGTGCACGAATTCCGCGCTGAGGATGCGCATGAAGCCGGCGAGCACGACGAGCCCCGGAGAATACGCACGGACCGTCGCGGCCAGCGCGCGGTCGTAAGAGAGGCGGTCGGGATGCCCGGCGGAGTCGACGACGGCCGTCGGGATGCCAAGCTCGCGCGCGCGCGCCAAGCCGGCGGCGTCCGCGCGGTTGCTGATGACTGCCGCAACCTCGACCGGCAGCGTGCCGGCGCGCGCGGCCTCGGCAATGGCAAGCATGTTGGATCCGCGGCCGGAGATCAGAATGACGACGCGCAGGGCCATCGGATTCCAGTCTGCGGGGCAGGGGACGATTGCGGCGGCACTCAGCTCTCGATAACGACGCCGCGGTCGCCCCGGCGCACTTCACCGATCACCGCGGTGTTCTCTCCGCTTTGCTGCAGGTGTGCAATCGCGCGGTCCGCATGCTCCGCCGCCACGCATACGGTCATGCCGACGCCGCAGTTGAACGTCCGATACATCTCTGCTTCGTTGATGTTCCCCGTCCTTTGCAGCCAGTCGAACACCGGATACTTCGGCCAGCGCTTGCGCTGCAGGACGACTTCCAGTCCTTCCGGCACGACGCGCGGAATATTGTCGATCAGTCCGCCGCCGGTGATATGCGCGAGGCCATGGACGGGCACGGCGCTCAACAGCGCGAGCAGTGGTTTTACGTAGATGCGGGTCGGAGCGAGGAGCCGGTCGTAGAGGTTCTGGCCGTCCAGTTGCGTGTCCGGGCCAGCCTTGCCGGCCTGCACGATGCGGCGGATCAGGGAATAGCCGTTGGAATGGGGTCCGGTGGACGGCAGCCCGAGAATTACGTCGCCCGCCCGCGTTGCGCTGCCGTCGATGATCCGGTCTTTTTCGACCAGCCCGACGCAGAATCCCGCCAGGTCGTAATCGTCCCCGCCGTACATGCCCGGCATCTCGGCTGTCTCGCCGCCGACCAGCGCCGCACCCGCCTGGACGCAGCCCTCAACAATACCGCCGATGACGCTGGCCGCGACGTCCACGTTCAGCCGTCCGGTCGCATAGTAGTCCAGGAAGAACAGAGGCTCGGCGCCCTGGACCACTACATCGTTGGCGCACATCGCCACTAGGTCGATGCCGATAGTGTCGTGGCGTGCGGTCTCGATCGCCAGTCGCAGCTTGGTGCCCACGCCATCGGTACCGGAAACGAGCACGGGACGGCGGTAGCGATCCAGCGGCAACTCCACCAGCGCGCCGAAGCCGCCGATGCCCGTCAGTACCTCGGGACGGAGCGAGCGTTTGACCAGGGGCTTGATCCGTTCGACCAGGGCTTCGCCCGCGTCGATGTCGACGCCGGCGTCTCGGTAAGTCAAAGAATTTGCAGGTGTCATGCGGGGAGTATGGTGAGGGGCTGTGGTATTTTACACGGATGAAATTTGCTCCGCCCTCGCTTTTGGGCGCGGTCCTCGTGTTCGCGGTGCTTGCGGGCCCGGCGGATGCTCCGGCCCAGTCCGCCTCGACCACGCTCTACCAGGCGACCGTCCCGATGAATGGCAATACCGAGCGCGGGCGCACGGAAGCGTTCGAAGAGGCGATGCGCCGGGTACTGGTGCAGGCGACGGGGCGTGCGGGCGCGTTCGACGAGCCCGGGCTGGCGCCTGTGGTGCGCGAGGCGGCGCGCTACGTTCAGCGATACCGCCAGATGCCGGACGGCCAGCTGTTCGTTGGCTTCGACGCGCGCCGCATCGAGCGGCTCATCGCCGCGGCCGACCCTTCGCAGGTCCGCGAGCTCAAAGTTGCGATTAATGGTATCGGCGCCGTCGGTGCGTACGCCGAAGTGACCGCCTTTCTGGAATCCCTCGCGCTGATGCGCAAGCTCCAGGTCGAGGAGGTCGCCGGGGAAACCGTGGTGTACCGCGCGCAGGTTCGCGGCGAGATGCAGAAGGTGGCCCAGGCCATCGAGCAGAATGCGCACCTGCTGCCTGCAGGGGACACAGGCGCAAACGCCGCGGGAGCGGTGCTGAGGTATCGCTATTCTCCGTAAGGAACTTTGGGTGTGAGTCTGCGGCAACTTCCCAACCTGATCTGTGTCGCGAGGATACTGCTGGTCGTGCCGATCGCCGTGCTGCTTTACCAGCAGCGCTATGGACTTACGCTGGCGCTGTTTGGCGTTGCGGCTTTCTCCGACGCCCTGGACGGTTTCCTGGCCAAGCGCTTCGGCTGGACCACCGAGCTGGGCAAGGTACTCGACCCGCTGGCCGACAAGCTGCTGCTGGTGACCGTGTTCATCATGCTGGCGGTTACCGGCCACACCCCGGTGTGGCTGACGGTCGTGGTGGTTGCGCGCGATGTCGTCATCGGTGTCGGCTCGCTTGCATATCGCTGCTTCTTCGGGCCCCTGCAGGGCCGTCCGACCGCCATCAGCAAGGTCAATACCGGCTTGCAGCTGCTCTACATCCTTCTCGTCATTACCAGCGTCGGGTTCGGATGGCCGTCGCAGACGGTCACTCTGGTCGCGGGCGCCGCGGTATTCCTGACTACGGTTGTCAGCGGGATCGACTACGTCGGGACGTACGTTCGCAGGGCCGGCGGGGTCGTCCGCGCGCGCAGGGCTTGATGCCGATATGCAGCAGCTGCCTCTGGGCGTGCGTTGGCGCGACAACTCCACCTTCGCCGGCTTCGTCCGCGGTCCCAACTCGCAAGCCGTCGGGCAAGTGGAAGATCCACGCCGCGCTCCGGCCGTCGTCCTGTGGCTATGGGCGCCCTCCGGCTCCGGCAAGACCCACCTGATACAGGCCAGTTGCGCTCGGGCTGGAGAGCTGGGCCGCACCGCGGCGTACTTTCCCCTGCGGGAGTGCAACGCGATCGAGCCGCAAGCCCTGGCGGGATGCGAGCATCTCGACCTGGTGTGCATCGATGACGCGGAGCAGGCGGCGGGCCACCCGGGATGGGAGCGGGCCCTGTTCAACCTCCACAACGGATTGCAGGAGCATGACGGGCGTCTTTTGTTAACCGGGCTGCAGCCGCCCGCGGCCGTGGCCTGGTCGCTGCCTGATCTGAAATCGCGCCTGGCCGCCGGTCTGGTGCTGCATCTGCAACCGCTCGGCGAGGACGACCGCATGCAGGTTTTGAGGTTGCGCGCGCGCAACCGCGGACTGGAACTGCCGGATGAAACAGCCGCTTTTTTGTTGCGGCACTATCCACGCGATCTGCGCACGCTCTGTGCGCTGCTGGACACCCTGGATCTGGCCTCGCTTGCCGCGCAGCGCCGCCTTACAATCCCCTTCATCAAGAGCGCAATTCACGACGCCGCAAGCGGTTCCAGCCGCCTTGACGCAAAAGAAAGCGCTTGTTAGCGTTTTGGGGAAAGTCATGTACCGCCCGCCCGCCTCGAGCCTGGCCATTTTTGTTGCACCGTGGTTGCTCGGTCTGACCGCCTGCGCGAGCGCGCCGGTCCAGGAGATGAGCAACGCGCGCCAAGCCATCAGCGCCGCGCGCGCCGCGGGCGCCGCGGATCACGCGCCGGACAAGCTGGCGGTCGCGGCTGATCTGCTCACGCAGGCCGAGCAGGCGCTGCAGCAGCACGAATACCGCCGCGCGCGCCGGCAGGCGGAAGAAGCCCACCGCCAGGCGCAAGCCGCGCTGCAGCTCGCCGCGGCCAACGACAAACATTGAAGGGATCGTTTCCGGGTTCATAGGACGCGCCACCCCGATGTTTCCGGCGGGGCGGCGTCTTCGACCTCCACGCCCGTCACGCGCGCGGCGCTCGGGCCCACCCACAGCCATCTCACGAACTCATCGACCGCCGCCGGCGCGCCGCACGCCAGCGCCTCCACGCGCCCGTCGGCGAGATTGCGCGCGTAGCCGGACAAACGAAGCTCGCGGGCCTTGCCCGCGGCGCTGGCGCGGTAGTACACGCCCTGCACGCGGCCGGAGACGAAGCAACGCTTGCAGACGGGCGAACCGGCCACGGGGCTATTCCATCCGCAGGATGAAATCCCAATGTTTGCCGTCGATGGGCATGACGGAGAGGCGGTTGCCGGGCTTCAGGAGCGTCATGCCTTCGAGCTTGCCGGCGAGGTCCTTCAGCTCCTGCAGGGTGATCGTGCGTTTCAGCGCGCGCTTGAGCTTCACGTCGACCATGAACCAGCGCGGCGCGTCCGGCGTACTCTGCGCGTCGTAGTGATCGTTCTTGGGATCGAAGGCGGTTGGATCGGGATAGGCTGCGCGCACCACTTCCACGATGGCGACGACCCCCGGCACCTCGCAGCTGGAGTGATAGAGGAACGCCAGGTCGCCCTTGCGCATCGCGCGCAGGAAGTTACGCGCCTGGAAGTTGCGCACGCCGTCCCAGGACGCCGTTTGTCTTGCGGACTTGCGCAACGCGTCCAGGCCAAAGGTCGACGGTTCGGTCTTCAGCAACCAATGATTCATCGCGGCGCTCAACGCGTGGGGGCGGGCGCGAATATGCGCCAGGCCTGCGCGGGGTGGCGCAAGGCCCAGAACAGCGCGAACGGGCCACCCGGAATGGACGGCTGCGCGGAGGGCAGCGTTCGGGTCCTGATTTCCACCGATTCCTCATCGCCGGCCGGCAGGTTCAACTCCTCGAGCACCCACGCCATGTCCTCGCGTCGCACCTCGAGATCGAGCGGCTTGGGGTCGGTGGCTGCGCCGTCCGTGGAGGTCTTGCGCTCGATGCACACGCCGGACACCTTGAAGCATATCGGGGCGGCCGCGGCGTCTTTGGCGGGTGCCGCCGGCTTTGACGCCGTGGCGGCGGGCGCAGACGCTTGTTTCTCCTGGGCCTGAAGCGCCGGCGGGGTTGCCAGGAGGATGCCTACCGCCGTGCATGCACTGAGGTGATACATGACCGTCTCCGGCTCGGGCCGGAATGATTCCGGACCGCACGGCCATGGTAGTCATTGCGGCTCAACTTCTCCACCTCGTCGTCCAACGCGTTATCACCACGTCCGGATACTCCCTGCGCCCGACGCTGCCGTTGTAGCGCGCCAGCGCTTTGCGCACGTCGCGCTTCTCGCGGTCGTAGTAGAACTTCAGGATCGCGCAACCCATGCGGATGTTGGCTTCGACCTGCATGAGCTGGTGGCGCTTCATGCCGAGCTTTTCCGGCCAGAACGGCATCACTTGCATGAGTCCCTGCGCGCCGGCGCTGGAAACCGCCCAATGATTGAAGCCGCTCTCCACGTCGATGACGGCCAGCACCAGCTCGGCCGGCAGCTGCCGCGCGCGCGACTCGCAGTAGACGTGCTTGAGGATGTCCACGCGCACGTCGTGCTCCTTCACGTACCGGCGCAGGCGCGGCTCCATCAATTTGTACCAGACTTCCGCGTCGTACTTTTCGGCGAAGCATTCGCCCGCGGCGATGGCTTTCGCCACTATTTCCTCGAGAGCCGGATCCATCTGCCGGTCGGCATGCGCCGGCGGCGCGAGGACGCTCGCGAGGAACAGCGCCAGGAAAATCCTCGGCACCCGCCACGGTCGCACAGGGACATTTGTCTTCGGGCGCGCGGACTGTGCGGGGGATGCGCTCACGGGCTCAGAGCGACGAACGCAGGCGGTCCTTGAGATACGCGAGGGCTTCATGGTGGGCCAGCTCGCTCGACTGCGCGTCGCGGCGGTGACGGTACTCGAGCTTGCCGGCGTCCAGGCCGCGTTCGCCGATCACCACGCGATGCGGGATGCCGATCAGCTCCGCGTCGGCGAACTTCGAGCCGGGCCGCGCATCGCGATCGTCCAGCAGGACGTCGATGCCTTCGGCGGAAAGCTCCTTGTACAGCTTCTCCGTAGCTTCGGCCACGCGCGCGGACTTCTGCAGGTTGAGCGGTACGAGGATCACGTCGAACGGTGCGACCGGCGATGGCCAGATGATGCCGGCATCGTCGTGGCTGGCCTCGATAATGGCCCCGACCAGGCGTGAGACTCCGATCCCGTATGAGCCCATCTCGACGGGACGGTCCTGCCCGTCGGGACCGGCAACGATCGCCTTCATCGCCTGCGAATATTTGGTGCCGAAATAGAAGATGTGTCCGACCTCGATGCCGCGCGCCGACAGGCGCCGCTGCGCAGGCACGCGCTTCTCGAACTCGGCGGGGTCGTGCTTTTCCTCCGTCGCCGCATAAAGGCCGGTGCGCGCATCGATGATCGGATCGAGGTCGCCGTCGAAGTCGACGTCCTCGCCGGGCACGGGCATGTCGATGAGATCGCGGTCGCAATAGACCTGGCTCTCGCCGGTGTCGGCGAGGATGATGAACTCGTGCGACAGGTCCCCGCCGATCGGGCCGGTGTCCGCGCGCATCGGGATCGACTTCAGTCCCATGCGGGCGAAGGTGCGCAGGTACGCGACAAACATGCGCTGATAGGCGCGCCGCGCGCCCTCGCGATCGACGTCGAACGAATACGCGTCCTTCATCAGGAACTCGCGCCCGCGCATCACGCCGAAGCGCGGGCGGATCTCGTCACGGAACTTCCACTGGATGTGGTAGAGGTTCAGCGGCAGGCTCTTGTAGCTGCGCACGTAGGCCCGGAAGATCTCGGTGACCATCTCCTCGTTGGTCGGGCCGTACAGCAGGTCGCGCTCGTGGCGGTCCTGGATGCGCAGCATCTCCTTGCCGTAGGCCTCGTAGCGGCCGCTTTCGCGCCACAGGTCGGCCTGTTGCAGCGTCGGCATCAGGATCTCGATGGCGCCGGCGCGGTTCTGCTCCTCGCGCACGATCCGCTCGACTTTTTTCAGCACGCGCAGTCCCAGCGGCAGCCAGGCATAGATGCCGGCGGCTTCCTGGCGCACGAGGCCGGCGCGCAGCATCAGGCGGTGGGAGACGATCTGCGCCTCTGCGGGGGTCTCTTTCAGGATTGGTAAAAAGTAGCGTGATAGGCGCATGTTTCAGCTCGGTACGTCCATTGATGATGAGTCGGGCCGGCTCCATCCCGGGCCCGTGCCGGGGAGGGTTCTCCCCCCTGAGCGGGCTTCGGTGCGGCGCCTGGAGCCTATGATATCGTGCGATGTATGGAGCAGCAGCCGCTAATTGCAGACGAGGACGGGGTTCAGTCAGAAGAAGAGGAAAAGGACGGGGAGGGGCGCCGCCGCCGCGGGATCTACCTGCTGCCGAATCTCATCACCTCCGTGGCGCTGTTCTCCGGCTTTTACGCCATCGTGGCGGCGATCGACGGCAACTTCGAACGTGCCGGTATCGCGGTGTTCGTGGCGATGGTGTTCGACGGGCTCGATGGGCGGGTCGCGCGCCTCACCAGCACCGAATCCTCGTTTGGCAAGGAATACGACAGTCTTTCGGACATGGTCTGCTTTGGGCTGGCGCCGGCCATCGTGGCCTATCAGTGGGGTGTGGCGCGCATCGCCGAGTACGGGCTGATCTGGGGCAGGGGCGGCTGGCTCGCGGCATTCTTCTTCGCGGTCGCGGCGGGCCTGCGCCTGGCCCGGTTCAATTCGCGCCCGGCCTCCACGGGCAAGGACTATTTCGAAGGCCTGCCGAGTCCGTCGGCCGCCGCGATCGTGGCGGCATTCGTCTGGTTCTCGAGCGAGTGGCGCGAGCCGGGCCTGATGGGTCTGATCGTCGCCTTCCTGGTGACACTCTCGGCGGGCGCGCTGATGGTGAGCCGCTTCCCCTATTACAGCTTCAAGAAGATCAACGTCGGCGAGCGCGTGCCGTTCGCTTACTTCCTCGCCGTGCCGCTGGCGTTCATCCTCATCGCGCTCAACCCGCCGGTCATGCTGTTCATTTTCTTCTCCGCATATGCGCTGTCCTCGCCGGCCTGGTGGCTGGTGAGGCGCTTGCGCCGTCGCCGGGTGCATTGAGATGAGCTTGCGGCAGCGCGCTTACCTCGAAGCGTTGGATATTCAAACGTACCAGCGCCGCGGGACGAAAACGCCTGCGCGCGTGCAGCCGGGAGCCATAACTCGTCCGCAAGACGCGCCGGCCCGGCCCATGCCCGTGGCTACTCCGGCGACCCAGGCAGCCGCACCCGGTGAAGTCGCGCTGATGGACTGGGAAACGCTCCGCCGCACGGTGGCCGGCTGCACTTTGTGCGGCCTGCACAAGACGCGCACGCAAACGGTGTTCGGTGTCGGCAGCGAGCAGGCGGAATGGATGTTCATCGGCGAAGCGCCCGGCGCGGACGAGGATCGGCTGGGCGAACCGTTTGTCGGCCGGGCGGGTCAGCTGCTGACGAGCATGATCCGCGCGCTCGGGTTCAAGCGCGAGCAGGTGTACATCGCCAACATCCTGCGATGTCGCCCGCCGAACAATCGCGAACCCTCGCCCGAAGAGGCCACGCATTGTTCGGCTTACCTGCAAAGGCAGATTGCCCTGGTCAGGCCACGCATCATCATCGCGGTCGGACGCATCGCCGCACAGAACCTGCTGCACAGCGACCAGTCGATCGGCAAGATGCGCGGACAGGTCTATCGCTACGGACCGGACCGGATTCCGGTCGTGGTGACGTACCACCCGGCTTATCTGCTGCGCTCGCCCGGCGAGAAGCGCAAGGTCTGGGTGGACTTGAAGTTCGCCCGGGAAGTTTTCCAGCGTGGCAATGCCTGAACGCTCATCCACTGCTGCGCAGGACGCATCGCCGGAGGTGATATTCCGGCCCATGACTCCAAGGGACGTCGCAGCCGCGGCCGCGCTCGAACGCGACAGCTATTCGCATCCCTGGAGCGAAGGCATCTTCTGCGACTGCCTGCGGGTCGGATATGAATGCCAGGTCGTCGATCACGAAGGCCGGGTCGCAGGCTACGGCATCATGTCGACCGGTGCGGGCGAGGCCCATTTGCTGAACGTATGTGTCCAGCGCGAGCTGCGCTGCCATGGCATAGGCCGGCGCATGATCGAGCACCTGCTCGGCAAAGCCCGCGATGCGGGAATGCAGGAGGTCTTCCTGGAAGTGCGGCCCTCCAACGTCTCCGCGCTGCGGTTGTATCAAGCCCTCGGATTCGAGCAAATCGGCATACGCAGGGGATACTATCCGGCGCCCGGTGGCCGGGAAGACGCGGTCCAGTTCAAACGCACCCTGACCACCATCGAGGCATGAAACATACCTTGGGTACAGGGATGTACCCCGCCGCCGCAGGTGGCGTAAGGGCGAGTAAAAACCACGCTTTTTGCTCGCCGCCGCGAGGGGCCGGACTGGAGTCCGGTCCCTCGCTTGATACAACAGCTGGCACTTACGCCGCACACCACGGTCCAATCGCTCGGCTCTTGTAGGACGGAAGGTAATAGGTTGATGCGCGCACGGCTTTTCTTGACATTACTTTGCATAGCTCTGGCAGCGGGGTGCTCCAAAGGCGGCACCGATCCCAAGAGCAAGCAGTCACCGGCGATCCCCGTGGTCACCGCCCCGGTCGAGCAGCGCTCGCTGCCGCTGGTCCTGCGCGCGGTGGGCACGGTCGAATCGACCGGCAGCGTCAACATTCAGTCGCGCGTCGACGGTCAGATCGTGCGCGTCTTCGTGCGCGACGGCGATGAAGTGCGTGCCGGACAACCCTTGCTGCAGATCGATCCGGCGCCGTTCGAGATCCAGTTGCGGCTCGCCCAGGCGACGCTCGCCGGCAATGAGGCGCGGCTGCAGAACGCCAAAGCCAAGGCCGAGCACGGCCGCCGGCTCATCGAGCAGCACTACATCTCCACCGATGAGTACACGCAGCTCAAGACGGATCTCGATGCCGCCGCCGCCGTCGTGGAGCAGGATCGCGCCGCCGTCGACAATGCGAAACTGCAGTTGAGCTACGCGAGGATCGTGGCGCCCGTCGCCGGCAAGATCGGCCACATCACGCAGAAGGTCGGCAACACCGTGCACGTCACCGCGCAAACGGTGCTCACCACGCTCAACGTGCTGGATCCGATCGAGGTCAGCTTTGCGGTTCCCGAGCAGCAGCTCGGCACGGTGCGCGGAGCGCTTGCGGCCGCGCGCCCTCCCGTGCAGGCCAGCGTCGATGGAGCCGAGGGGAAGACGGTGCAGCTGACAGGACAGTTGACCTTTGTCGACAACGCGGCGGACCCGACGACCGGCACCATCCGTCTGCGGGCGAGTTTCGACAACCGCGCGCGCAGCTTCTGGCCGGGACAACTGGTTACGGTCGCGCTGCACCTGGCGGAGAATTCCCAGAACACCGTCGCGCCGCTGGTGGCCGTCGCGCAGGGCCCGAACGGCTCGTACGTGTATGTGGTCAAGGACAGCACCGCCGAGCAGCGTCCGGTGCGCATCGAGCGCACCAGTGAGAACTGGGCGATCCTGTCCGGCGTGCAGGCCGGCGAGCACGTGGTGGTCGACGGACAGTCGCGCCTGCGGCCCGATGCGCCGGTGAGAGTCGTTCAGCCGCCGACGAAACCCGCCGCATGAGCGTGTCAGCCCCATGAGCATCTCGGAAGTATTCGTCCGCCGGCCGATGGCCACGGCGCTGCTGACGCTGGGACTGGCGTTCTTCGGCGCGCTGGCTTACTTCAAGCTGCCGGTCTCCGACCTGCCCGCGGTGGACTTTCCGACCATCGCGATCACCGCCTCGCTACCGGGCGCAAGTCCCAACACGATGGCCACCGCCGTCGCCACGCCCATCGAGAAGCAGCTGTCGACCATCGCCTCGGTGGATTCGATGATTTCCACCAGCAGCCAGGGCAATACGCAGATCACGCTGCAGTTCAACCTGGACCGCGATATCGACGCCGCCGCGCAGGACGTGCAGAACGCACTGGCCGCGGCGGCCCGGCAGCTGCCGCCGGACATGCCCACGCCGCCCTCGTTCCGCAAGCTCAATCCCGCCGACTCGTCCATCGTCATCATGGCGCTCAGCTCGCGCACGTTGTCGATGTCGAAAGTGGACGAGTACGCGGAAAACCTGCTGTCGCGGCGCCTGTCCACGCTCCCCGGAATCGCGCAGGTGCAGATCCTGGGGCCGCAGAAGTACGCGGTGCGCATCCGGCTCAACCCCAATCAACTGGTGGCGCGCGGCATTGGCGTCGATGAGGTGGTGGAAGCCGTACGAGCCGGCAATGTCAACCTGCCCTCGGGTACGTTGAACGGCACGCAGCGCTCCTACATGGTGGAAGCGAATGGCCAGCTGGAGAACGCCACCGCGTTCCGTCCGCTGGTGATCGCCTATCGCAACGGCGCCCCCGTCCACCTCGGCGAGCTCGGCGAAGTGATCGACAGCGTCGAGAACGACAAGACCGCCGCGTGGTTCGGCAGCGGTCTCACCCGCGGCATCGTGCTCACCGTCAAGCGCCAGCCGGGCGCCAACACCGTCAAAGTCGTCCGGTCGATCATGGATGTCCTGCCGAACCTGCGTTCCCAGCTGCCGCCGGGTCTGTCGCTGGATGTGGTCTACGACCGTTCGCAGACGGTGCGCTCGTCGGTGAACGATGTGAAGGTCACGCTGCTCCTCTCGCTGGTGCTGGTGGTGATCGTCATCTACCTGTTTCTGCGCAGCGCGCGGGCCGCGATCATTCCGAGCATCGCGATTCCGATGTCCTTCGCCGGAACTTTCGCGGCGATGTACCTGCTCGACTTCAGCATCGACAACATTTCCCTGATGGCGCTCACGTTGAGCGTCGGCTTCGTGGTCGACGATGCGATCGTGATGCTGGAGAACATCTCGCGCCACCTGGAAGAGGGCGCCACGCCGCTCGCGGCGACACTGCAGGGCGCGCGCGAGATCGGCTTCACTATCGTGTCGATGACCGTGTCGCTGGCCGCGGTGTTCATCCCGGTCCTGTTCATGGGGGGGATCGTCGGCCGTTTGTTCCACGAGTTCGCGATCGTCATCGTCATCGCGATCCTCCTGTCCGGCGTGGTGTCGCTCACGCTCACTCCGGTGCTGTGCTCGAAGCTCCTGCGCCGCACCGGCACCGCGGCCGGCCATGAGGAGCGGCCGGACGGGCTGTTCGCGCGCATGCGCGGCTTCTACGGCCGCACGCTCGTTTGGGTGCTGGCCCGTCCACGGGCCACCCTCGTGGTGTTCGTGCTCAGCCTGGCGGCCACCGCGCTGTTGTATGTCACCGTACCCAAAGGATTCATGTCCAACGACGATACCGGCATGCTGATCGGTTCGACCGAAGCGGCGCCGGACATCTCGTTCTCCGCCATGGCGGAGAAGCAGAAGCAGGCGATCGAGCGCGTCGCGAAGAGCCCGCACGTCGCAGCGGTCGTGGGCTTCCTCGGCGAAGGCGGTCCGCTGACGACGACCATCAGCAACGGCCGGATGCTGATCGGCCTCAAGCCGGCCGAGGACCGTCCAGGCTCGCAGGACGTGCTCGCGCAGATGCGGCCGACGCTCGACGACATCCCCGGGCTGAACGTGTTCCTGCAGAACCAGCCGGCGCTGCGCATCGGCGGGCGCCCCACCAAGAGCGAATACCAGTACTCGCTGATCGATGCGGATATCGACGAGCTGATGGAGTGGACGCCGCGCCTGGTCGCGCGGCTGAGCACCTCTCCGGTGCTCAAGGAAGTCACGACCGACCTGATCCTCAACAATCCGGAGGTGCGCGTCGACATCGACCGTGAAAGAGCCAGCACGCTCGGCGTGACGGCATCGCAGATCGAGGAAGCTTTGTTCACCGCGTACGGCGGACGGCAGATTTCCACCATCTATGCGGACGTCGACCAGTACGCGGTCATCGCGGAGCTGCAGCCGCAATTCCAGCTCGATCCGAGCGCGCTCGGACTGCTGTACGTGCGCAGCTCCACCGGCAAGCTCGTGCCGCTCGACGCGGTCGCCGAGCTGAAGACGACCACCGGGCCGCTCACCATCTCGCACGTCGGCCAGCTGCCCGCAGCCACCATCTCCTTCAACCTCGCGCCGGGCAAGTCGCTGAGCGATGCGGTGGCGGTGGTCGAGCGGGCGCACGAGGAGCTGCGTCCGCCGGACACTTTGCTGGGCCGCTTCCAGGGCACGGCACAGGCGTTCCAGTCCTCCCTCGGCGGAATGGGACTGCTGCTGCTGCTGGCGGTGGTGACCATCTATCTCGTGCTCGGCGTACTGTATGAAAGCGCGATCCACCCGCTCACGATCCTGTCGGGACTGCCGGCGGCGGGTCTCGGCGCGCTTCTCACGCTCGTGGTGTTCGGCAAGGCCTTGGACCTGTATGCCTTCCTCGGCTTGATCCTGCTGATCGGCGTGGTGAAGAAGAATGCGATCATGATGATCGACTTCGCGCTCGAAGCGCAGCGCGGGCGGGGCGAGCAGCCGGAGAAAGCGATCCTCGACGCCTGCCTGGTGCGCTTCCGGCCGATCATGATGACCACCTTCGCCGCCTTGTTCGGCACGCTGCCGATCGCGCTCGGCTGGGGAGCGAGCGGCGCCTCGCGCCAGCCGCTCGGCCTGGCGGTCGTCGGCGGCTTGTTTGTCTCGCAGCTGCTGACGCTGTACATCACGCCGGTGGTCTATCTGGCCTTCGAGCGTGGGCTCTCGCGCTGGCGCGAGCGCCGCGCCGGCCGCAGCAGCGCCTCCGGCGTCGCGGCACAGCCCTAGCCGCCGGGCGATTGCCAGGTTCATGTGCACGTAATGCCGGTGGCGCTCACGCAGGATCGATCTCGGCCCGAGCCGGTATTGCATCGGGTACTGCTCTCCACCAGCCGCTCCCGTCGGAGAGAGCTGTCATCCTGCGGCAGCCGGACCCGGTAATCCAGTCGAAGCGGACTGCCGGCCGGTCGCGTCGCATCGGCTCGCGCGGTATGCTTCGGCGTCGCGACCCGATTCACTGGAGGCTGTCATGGTGACGACGTGGTTCTTGGACGAGAGGCCGGGCCACACGCCGCTGTGGCTCGCGTTCTGGGTCTATGGCGTGCTCGCGAGCCATGTGGTATTCGGCGCGATCCTGCTGCTGTACAGGGATATCAGCACGCCCGCGCTCACGACGCTGCTCGCGGGATTCGTGCTGTATACCGCGTGGATCATGCGCACCGTGTGGCGCAATGCCTTCAACGTCGGCAACCCGCTCTTCGGCCACATAGCGCGTGCGCTGACCGTCGTCTGGGCACTCAACGCCGTGCTCGTGAGCCTGTTCCTGCTGCTCGGCCACGTCGGCAAGGTCCGCCTGCCGATCTGATCCCGTCCGCCACGGGCGGAGCACGCTTGATCGGGATCAAAGCATTTCGCACGGCGCTGGCCGGGCTGTCGCCGGCGTATTTCGGCATGGTGATGGCGACCGGCATCGTGTCGATCGCCGCGCACATGCTTGATCATCCATGGCTGGCCCGCGCGCTGTTCGCGGTCAACTGCGCGGCCTATCCGCTGCTCTGGCTGCTTTATCTGCTGCGCCTGCTGTGGCAGCCGCGGGCGTTTCTCGACGACTTCGCCGACCATCTGCGCGGGCCGGGCTTTTTCACCGCGATCGCCGCCTCGGGTGTGCTCGGCAGCCAGACCGTGCTGCTCGCCGATTCCGTGCGCGGCGGTATCGTGCTGTGGTGCATCGCGGTCGCGCTGTGGCCGCTGCTCACCTACGCGATCTTCACGATCTTCACGGTCAAGCAAGTGAAGCCGCCGCTCGATCAGGGCATCAACGGCGGCTGGCTGCTCGCGGTCGTCGCGACGCAGTCGATCGCGGTGCTGAGCGCGCTACTCGCCGCGCGCATCGGCCAGCCCTGGCGGCTCGAACTGAATTTCTTCGCGCTGTCGATGTGGCTGTGGGGCGGCATGCTCTACATCTGGATGATGTCGCTGATCTTCTATCGCTATACCTTCTTCGGTTTCCAGCCCGGTGACCTGTCGCCGCCCTACTGGATCAACATGGGGGCGATGGCGATCTCGACGCTCGCGGGCTCGCTGCTGATCGTCAATGCGCCGGACGCGCCGTTCCTGCTGTCGCTGGCCCCGTTCGTCAAGGGCTTCACGATCTTCTACTGGGCGACGGGCACGTGGTGGATCCCGATGCTGATCGTGCTCGGCTTCTGGCGGCACGTTTACCGGCGCTTCCCGCTGCGTTACGACCCGCTCTACTGGGGCGCGGTGTTCCCGCTCGGCATGTACGCCGCGAGCACGCACGAGATGATCACCGCGCTCGGCCTCGGGTTCCTCGCGCCGATGCCGCGGGCGGTGTTCATTGCCGCGGTGGCGGCGTGGCTCGCGACTTTCGCCGGCCTGCTGCGCGCCGCTCTTCGGCCCAGGCCGACGTGATCTCGGGCAGGTCGTGTTCGGCGCCGAGGGTGGGGAAGCGGCTGAGGTCGAGGCGCCGGATCGCGTAGTGCATCCAGGCGAGCGCCGCCGCGACCAGCGCGAACAGCAGCATGAAGCAGCTGCTCCAGACATTGGTGAGGTCGCCGAGCGCGCCGAATGCGATCGGCAGCACGAAGCCGCCGAGCCCGCCGATCATGCCGACGACGCCGCCCACCGCGCCGACGTGCTCCGGGTAGTAGACCGGGATGTGCTTGTACACGGCTGCCTTGCCGAGCGACATGAAGAAGCCGAGCACGAACACCAGCACCGTGAACGGCACGAGGCCGATCGCGAGCCCGAAGCGGATGTCGCCGTCGATGCCTTGCACGACGTACTGCGTATCGGGGTATGAGAGGATGAAAGTGCAGAGCGCGGCGACGCCGAAGGTCCAGTACATCACGCGGCGCGCGCCGATGCGGTCCGAGAGCTGTCCGCCGACGACGCGGAACAGGCTTGCCGGGATCGAATAGCACGCGGCGATCAGGCCCGCGGTCTTCACGTCGAGCCCGTACGCGCCGATCAGATAGCGCGGCAGCCACAGCGCGAGCGCGACGAAGCCGCCGAAGACGAAGAAATAGTAGAGCGAGAAGCGCCAGACCTGCAGGTTTGCGAGCGGCTCGATCTGCTTGCGAAACGGCATCGGCTTCACGCCCGTGGCGCGCCGTTCCGCCAGCTTGGGATCGTCGTCGGCCAGCAGCCAGAACAGCGCGCCCGCGACGGCAAGCACGACCGCCCAGACCTTCGCCACCATCGTCCAGCCGGCCGCGACCATCACGAGCGGTGCGAGCAGCTTGGTGACCGCGGAGCCGACGTTGCCGGCGCCGAACACGCCGAGCGCCGTGCCCTGCCTCTGCGGCGGAAACCATTGCGAGACGTAGGTGACGCCGACCGAGAACGAACCGCCCGCGATGCCGACGAACAGCGCGGCGAGCAGGAATCCGGGATAGGTGCTCGCCCAGGTCAGCATCCAGGTCGACGCAGCGCCGACCAGCATCACGAGCGTGAGCACGAGGCGCCCGCCGTACTGGTCAGCCCAGATGCCGAGGGACAGGCGGATCAACGAGCCGGTGAGGATCGGTGTCGCGATCAGCAGGCCGAACTGCGTGCCGGAGAGGCCCAGCTGCTGCTGGATCGAGATGCCGATGATCGAGAAGATCGTCCAGACCGCGAAGCAGACCGTGAAAGCGAAGGTGCTGAGCCACATCGCCCGGTGGGCCCCGGCCCGGATCACCACCGCTCCTTCGCTCACAGGACGCCGCCCCGGCTGTCTGCGAGAGCTTCGATCTCCGCGAGGCCGCGCACCCCGTAGCGCTCCTGCAGGATCGACAGGTAATGCGCCAGCTCGCGCTGGCGCACCTGCAGCTCGAGATAGTCGGCGATGCGTGCGCGCACCGTATCGAACGCGAGCGGCACGCCGCTTTCGATCCCGTCGACGCAGACGATGTGATAACCCCAGCGCGACTCGACCGGGAACGCGGCGAGACCCACGGGCAGCCGGAAGATCTGCCGGTCGAACTCCGGCGTCGTCTCGCCGGGTTGCAGCCAGCCGAGTTCGCCCGCCTCGCTCTTCGACGGGCAATCCGAGCGGCGCAGCGCGAAGTCGGCGAACAGCGCGGGATTGTCCTGCAGCTGCGCAATCATGGCCTCCGCGTCGCGGCGCGCCTGCCAGCGGCCCTGCACGTCGTCGGCCGGCGCCGCGAGCAGGATGTGTCGCACGCGAGCCCGGTCGGGCGAGCGGAAGCGATCGCGGTTCTGCTCGTAGTAACGGCGGCAATCCTCGCCGGTGGGCGCGCGGTCGATCAGCTCGCGTTCCAGCAGCAGCCGGATGCCGGCCTCTTCGACCGACTCCTGGCCGACGGTCGCCGCTTCGGCCGCGAGCCCGAGCCGCTCGATCTCCCGCCGCAGCAGCTCGCGCACCACCAGCGCCCGGGCGGCGGCGGCGCGCGACGTCTCGGGCTTGCCGGCGCGGTGATGCTGCATCTCGCGCGCGATGTCGGCCTCGCTGATCGCCGTGTCGCCGACATAAAGCATGCAGGGTGCCGGCCCACCGAGCGTGCGCGGGCCGTCGTCGGTATCATGCACATGCCGATGCGCGCCGGTCGTCATGCTCAGCTCCTGCGCTCGTAGTTCAGCGTCGCCTGGCGCCGGCGCACGACCTGATAGGGTCGCCACAGATAGCTGACCGGGATGCTCCATACGTGGACCAGGCGCGTGAACGGTGTGATCAGGAACAGCGTCATGCCGAGCAGCAGATGCGCCTGGTAGACCCAGTGCACGCCGTAGACGAAGTTGGCGGCGCCGGCGCGGAAGGTCACGATATGCTGCGCCCACTCGCTCAGCATGATCATCACGCTGCCGTCGAGGTGCCCGGCGGAGACGCGGATGCTCACCATGCCGAGCAGCAGCTGCACGAGGAGCAGCACGAGCACCAGCAGGTCGCCGAACGTGCCGGTCGCACGCACGCGCGCATCGAACAGGCGTCGCCAGAGCAGGATGGCGATGCCGGCAAAGCACAGCACGCCGGCAATGCCGCCGGCCCACATCGCGAGCAGCTGTTTGTGCGGCACCGAGATCACCCGCTCGTAGACCGCGTGTGGCGTCAGCAGGCCGACCACGTGACCGGCGAGAATCGCGAGGATGCCGATGTGGAACAGGTTGCTGCCGAGCCGCATACCGCGGCTCGACAGCAGCTGGCTCGAACCCGTGCGCCAGGTGTACATCGCGTAGTCGAAGCGCGCCCAGCTGCCGATGAAGAACACGGCGAGCGCGATGTACGGGTAGATTTGGAAGGCGAACTGGTGAAGGTAGTTCATCATGGCACCTGTCGGGTCGTGGGGGCGCAGTCCTTGCCCGGCGCTTCGACGCCGAAGCGCACCGCTTCCTCTTCCCAGAGGCGATCCATCGCCTCGGGCGTGTCGTCACGGGGCTCGGCCCGCGCCCGCTCGCGCAGCGCGCGCGTGTCGAGCTTGCCGGCGCCGATGTGCACCAGAATTTCGAACAGCAGCGCGTAGGGGCTGTGCCGCTCCGCGGCGCGGGCGGCGAGCAGCGTGATGATGTGGCCGACATGGCGCAGCCAGTCGACGCCCTCGGCCTGCGGCCGCTGGCTCAGGTACTCGAGCAGCAGCGGCAGGTAGTCGGGTAGCTCGCGGGCGGCCAGCTCGAAGCCGTTCCTGCCGTAGGCGGCCAGCAGGTCGACCATTGCCTGGCCGCGGTCGCGAGATTCGCCGTGGATGTGCTCGAACAGCAGCAGACTCATCGAGCGGCCGCGGTCGAACAGGCCGAGCCAGGTGTCCTGCGCGACGAGCGGATCGGTATCGAGGAGTTCGCGCGCGAAGCGGCCGAGCGCGGAGCACTGCGGCGGCGCGAGACCGCAGTCGCCGGTTGCGGCGAGCAACTCCTCGCGATGCGCCCACATCTCGTCTTCGGGATAGTCCATCAGCACGCCGATCAGCTTGAGCGGGTTCATGACCTCGTCCCCGTCTCGCGCTGCCGGTTCGGGGGCACCGTGTAGGTCGTGGTTTTGCGCGTCGTGAACAGGTCCGCCGGACTGTCGCCGCTGCAGCCGTTGCCGAACGTGAAGCCGCAGCCGCCGCGCTCGCCGTACGCGTCGTTCGCGTACTCGCGGTGCGCGGTCGGTATGACGAAGCGGTCCTCGTAGTTTGCGATCGCGAGATAGCGATACATCTCGTCGGCCTGCGCGGCGTTGAGCCCCGCCTGCTTCAGGACCGCATGATCCTGGATGCCGTCGACGTTGAGCGCGCGCCGCCAGGCGCGCATCGCCATCAGGCGCTCGAGCGCGCGCACGACCGGCGCCTCGTCGCCGGCGGTCAGCAGGTTCGCCAGATAGCGCACCGGGATGCGCAGCGAGGCGATGTCGGGCAGCTCGCCGTTCATGCCGACGCGGCCGCGCTCGGCGGCCGACTGGATCGGCGACAGCGGCGGCACGTACCAGACCATCGGCAATGTGCGGTACTCGGGATGCAGCGGCAGCGCGAGCTGCCAGTCGATCGCGAGCTTGTACACCGGCGAGGCTTTCGCGGCCTCGAGCCAGCTGTCCGGAATGCCCTCCTTGCGCGCTGCCTCGATCACCTGCGGATCGAACGGGTCGAGGAAGATGTCGAGGTGCGCCTGGTACAGATCCTTCTCGGCCGGCACCGACGCGGCGGCCTCGATGCGGTCGGCGTCGTACAGCATCACGCCGAGATAGCGGATGCGCCCGACGCAGGTTTCCGAGCACACGGTCGGCTCGCCCATCTCGATGCGCGGATAGCAGAAGATGCACTTCTCCGACTTGCCGCTCTTCCAGTTGTAGTAGATCTTCTTGTACGGGCAGGCCGACACGCACATGCGCCAGCCGCGGCACTTGTCCTGGTCGATCAGCACGATGCCGTCTTCCTCGCGCTTGTAGATCGCGCCGGACGGGCACGCCGACACGCACGCCGGGTTCAGGCAATGCTCGCACAGGCGCGGCAGATACATCATGAAGGTCTTCTCGAACGCGCCGTAGATCTCCTTCTGGATCGCATCGAAGTTGCGATCGACCGAGCGCTTCGCGAACTCGCTGCCGAGGATTTCCTCCCAGTTCGGGCCCCAGTGGATCTTCTGCATGCGCTGGCCGGTGATCTTCGAGCGCGGCCGCGCGGTCGGCTGATGTTTGACCTCGGGCGCCTCGTGCAGATGCTGGTAGTCGAAATCGAACGGCTCGTAGTAGTCGTCGATCTGCGGCAAGTCGGGATTGGCGAAGATCTTCGACAGCATGCGCCAGCGCCCACCCGCTCTCGGCACGAGCTTGCCGGCGCGCGTGCGCACCCAGCCGCCGTTCCAGCGCTCCTGGTTCTCCCACTCCTTCGGATAGCCGACGCCCGGCTTCGTCTCGACGTTGTTGAACCAGGCGTACTCGACGCCTTCACGCGACGTCCAGACGTTCTTGCAGGTGATCGAGCAGGTGTGGCAGCCGATGCACTTGTCGAGGTTCAGCACCATCGCGATCTGTGCGCGCACTTTCATGATGCGATCTCCTCGGCGGACTTCGGCGCCGCTTCACCGTCCAGCCAGTCGATCGTGTTCATCTTGCGCACGATCACGAACTCGTCGCGGTTGGTGCCGCAGGTGCCGTAGTAGTTGAAGCCGTAGGCCAGCTGCGCGTAACCGCCGATCATGTGCGTCGGCTTGATCAGCACCCGGGTCACCGAGTTGTGGATGCCGCCGCGCGTGCCGGTGATCTCCGAGCCCGGGATGTTGATGATGCGTTCCTGGGCGTGGTACATCATCGCCATGCCCGGCATCACGCGCTGGCTGACGACCGCGCGCGCGGTGATCGCGCCGTTCACGTTGAACAGCTCGAGCCAGTCGTTGTCGACGATGCCGGCCGCGCGCGCATCGTCCTCGCTGATCCACACGATCGGCCCGCCGCGCGACAGCGTCTGCATGATCAGGTTGTCGCTGTAGGTGCTGTGGATGCCCCACTTCTGGTGCGGCGTGATCCAGTTGAGCACGATCTCCGGGTTGCCGTTGCTGCGTTTGTCGAGCAGCGGTTTGACGGTCCTCGTGTCGACCGGCGGCCGGTAGCTCATGAAGCCCTCGCCGAAGGCCACCATCCAGGCGTGGTCCTGGTAGAACTGCTGGCGTCCGGTCAGCGTGCGCCACGGGATCAGCTCATGCACGTTGGTGTAGCCCGCGTTGTAGCTGACGTGTTCATCCTCGAGCCCCGACCAGATCGGCGAGGAGATGATCTTGCGCGGCTGCGCGACGATGTCGCGGAAGCGGATCGCCTCGTGCTCCTTGCCCTTCGCGAGATGCGTGTGGTCGCGCCCGGTGAACTGCCCGAGCGACTCCCAGGCCTTCACCGCGACGTGGCCGTTGGTCTCCGGCGCGAGCTGCAGAATCACCTCGCAGGCGTCGATCGCCGATTCGATCCGGGGCCGGCCCTGGCTGACGCCTTCCTCGTGCACGCTGCGGTTCAGCTTGCCGAGGAATTCGACCTCGTGCTTCGTATCCCAGCTCATGCCCTTGCCGCCGTTGCCGAGCTTGTCGAGCAGCGGCCCGAGCGAGGTGAACTTGCGGTACAGGTTCGGGTAGTCGCGCTCGACGACGGCGATCGACGGCAGAGTCTTGCCCGGAACCGGCTCGCACTCGCTCTTTTTCCAGTCGCGCACGTCGAACGGCATCGCCAGCTCGTTGGGCGTGTCATGCAGGGTCGGTACCAGCACGACGTCCTGCTCGACGCCCAGCACGCCGGGCGCGAGCGCGCTGACCGTGCGCGCCAGTCCCTTGAAGATGTCCCAGTCGCTGCGCGACTCCCAGGCCGGATCCACCGCCTTCGACAGCGGATGGATGAACGGGTGCATGTCGGAGGTGTTGAGGTCGTTCTTCTCGTACCAGGTCGCGGTGGGCAGCACGACGTCGGAGTAGAGCGCCGTCGTGCACATGCGGAAGTCGAGCGTGACCAGCAGATCGAGCTTGCCTTCCGGTGCCGGGTCGCGCCATTTGATCTCCTCGGGCCTGACCGCACCCGTTTCGCCGAGATCCTTGCCCTGCAGTCCGTGGCGCGTGCCGAGCATGTGGCGCAGCATGTACTCGTGGCCCTTGCCGGAGGAGCCGAGCAGATTCGAGCGCCAGACGAACAGCGCGCGCGGGAAATTCTGCGGTGAGTCGGGATCCGCGAAGGCGAAATCGAGCGCTCCCGATTTCAGCTGCGCGACCACGTAATCGGCCGGCGCCTGCCCGGCTAGCGCGGCGTCACGCGCGACCTGCAGCGGATTACAGTCGAGCTGCGGCGCGCACGGCAGCCAGCCCATGCGCACCGCGCGCAGGTTGAGGTCCGCGAGCGAGCCGGAGAACCGGGCGGGATCGGCGAGCGGCGACAGCAGCTCGCCGACCGCGACCTTCTCGTAGCGCCACTGATCGGTATTGAAGTAGTAGTACGACGTGCCGTTCATCTGCCGCGGCGGGCGGCTCCAGTCGAGCGCGAAGGCCAGCGGGATCCAGCCGGTCTGCGGGCGCAGCTTCTCCTGGCCGACGTAGTGCGCCCAGCCGCCGCCGGTCTGGCCGACGCAGCCGCACATCACCAGCATGTTGATCAGGCCGCGGTAGTTCATATCGTTGTGGAACCAGTGGTTCAGCCCCGCGCCGACGATGATCATGCTGCGGCCGCGCGTCCGGTCGGCAGTGCGCGCGAACTCGCGCGCGATCTCGATCACGTCGGCGCGCGGCACGCCGGTAATCTTCTCCTGCCAGGCCGGCGTGCCGGGCACGTCCTCGTCGTAGTTCGCCGCGACGTTCGCGCCGCCGAAGCCGCGCGCGACGCCATATTGCGCGAGCAGCAGGTCGTAGACGGTGGCGACCGCCCACTCCTTGCCGTCGGCGAGCCGCAGTCTGCGGACCGGGATCCGCCGCTCGAGCACTTCGTCGAATTTCGAGGCGGTCCAGCGATCGTGCTCGATGCCGCCGAAGTACGGAAAGCTCACGGCCTCGATGCCGTCGTCGAAGCCGGTGAGGGTCAGTCGCAGCCTCGTGCCGCGCCCGGCGCTGTCCTTCGCTTCGATGTTCCACTTGCCCTTCTCGCCCCAGCGAAAGCCCACCGAGCCGTTCGGCACGGTCAGCTCGCCGCTCAGCTCGTCCCAGGCGAGCGTCTTCCACTCCGGGTTGTTCTGCTCGCCGAGGCCGCCGAGATCGCTCGCGCGCAGGAAGCGCTCGGGCACGAGGCGCCCGTCGGCGCGCTTCTCGAGCCGCACGAGCAGCGGCATGTCGGTGTAGCGGCGGCAGTAGTCGAGGAAATATTCCGACGGCTCCTCGACGTGGAATTCCTTCAGGATCACGTGACCGAAGGCGAAGGCGAGCGCGGCGTCGGTACCCTGCTTCGGGTGCAGCCAGTGGTCGGTGAGCTTGGCGAGCTCCGAGTAATCCGGGCAGATCGCCACGGTCTTGGTGCCGTTGTAGCGCGCCTCGGTGAAGAAGTGCGCGTCGGGCGTGCGCGTCTGCGGGACGTTCGAGCCCCACGCGATGATGTAGCGGCTGTTGTACCAGTCGGCCGATTCGGGCACGTCGGTCTGCTCGCCCCATACCTGCGGCGAGGAGGGCGGCAGGTCGCAATACCAGTCGTAGAAGGACAGGCAGGCGCCGCCGAGCAGTGACAGGTAGCGCGCGCCGGCCGCGTACGACACCATCGACATCGCCGGAATCGGCGAGAAGCCGATCACGCGGTCGGGGCCGTACTGCTTCACGGTGTAGAGGTTCGACGCGGCGATGATTTCGTACGCCTCGTCCCAGCGCACGCGCGCGAAGCCGCCCATGCCGCGCCGGCTCTTGTAGTCTTTCGCCTTGACCGGGTCCTCGACGATGCTCGCCCACGCGTCGACCGGCGACATGGTCCGGCGCGCCTCGCGCCACATGCGCAGCAGCGCGCCGCGCACGAGCGGATATTTCAGGCGGTTCGCGCTGTAGAGATACCACGAGTAACTCGCGCCGCGCGGGCAGCCGCGCGGCTCGTGGTTCGGCAGGTCGGGGCGGGTGCGCGGATAGTCGGTCTGCTGCGTCTCCCAGGTCACGAGTCCGTTCTTGACGTAGATCTTCCAGCTGCACGAGCCGGTGCAGTTGACGCCGTGGGTCGAGCGCACGATCTTGTCGTACTGCCAGCGGGCCCGGTAGCTGTTCTCCCAGTCGCGGTTGTCTGCCTTCGTCGTGCCGTGGCCGTCGGCAAACGGCTCCGTGCGCCGCTTCAGGAACCGCAACCGATCGAGGAAATAGCTCATCGTCGTATCCTCCGGGCCATCGCGCGCGGCGCTCTCATCAGCAAGGTGCTTCGGCACCGCGCCGGAAGTACCACCACCAGGTGATCGCGAGGCAGCTCACGTAGAAGGCGATGAAGCCGTAGAACGCCGCTTGCGGACCACCGGTGATCGCAATCGAGCTGCCGTAACTCTTCGGAATGAAAAATCCACCATAGGCGCCGATCGCGGAACTGAAGCCGACGACCGCCGCCGATTCGATGCCGGCCTGCCGCTGCGCCGCCGCCTGGCCCGCGGCGTCGAGGCCCGCCGACAGGCGCGTGTGCAGCGTGCGGAAGATGACCGGGATCATGCGGAAGGTCGAGCCGTTGCCGATGCCGGCGAGCACGAACAGCGCGATCGTGACGGCGAGGAAGCCCGGAAAGCTGCCGCCCACGCCGTGGTCGGGCAGGAAATGCAGTTTGAGCACGATGCCGACGATCATCAGCAGGAAGACCCGGAACGTGAGCGCGGCGCCGCCGACGCGATCGGCGAGCCAGCCGCCCGCGGGGCGCGCGAGCGCGCCGACGAGCGGGCCGAGAAATGCATAGTGCAATGCGTTCACGCCGGGGAACTGGGTCTTGACCAGCAGCGGGAAGGCCGCGGAGAAGCCGATGAACGAGCCGAACGTGCCGACATAGAGCCAGCACATGAGCCAGTTGTGCTTGCGCCTGAAGATCGTCGCCTGTTCATTGAACGAGGAGCGCGCACTCGCGAGATCGTGCATGCCGAACCAGGCAGCGAGGCTGCAGACGGCGAGCAGCGGGAGCCACACGAGACCCGCGTTCTGCAGCCAGAGGCGCTGGCCGTCGGCGGTCAGCTGCGGCCCGCCCGCGAGCGCGCCGAACATGCCGAGCGTCACGACAGCCGGCACCAGGAACTGCACCGCCGAGACGCCGAGATTGCCGAGCCCCGCGTTCATGCCGAGAGCATAGCCCTGCATGCTCTTCGGGTAGAAAAACGAAATGTTCGCCATCGACGAGGCGAAGTTGCCGCCGCCGAGCCCGCACAGGATCGAGATCGCGATGAAGTGCCAGTAGGGCGTCGAAGGGTCGCGCACCGCGAACGCGAGCCACAGCGCCGGGATCATCAGCAGCGCCGTCGATATCGTGGTCCAGCGGCGCCCGCCGAAGATCGGCACCATGAACGAATAGAAGATGCGCAGCGTCGCGCCGGAGAGCGCGGGGAGGGCGGTCAGCCAGAAGAGCTGGTCGGTCGTGAAGCCGAAGCCCGCCTGGTTGAGCTTGACCGCGACGACCGAAAACAGCATCCACACCGCGAACGCGAGCAGCAGCGCCGGAATCGAGATCCACAGGTTGCGCGAGGCCACGCGGCGCCCGGTTGCGGCCCAGAACGCGCCGTCCTCGACATTCCAGTCGATGATCTCGCCGCGCCGGCTCATCGGTCCGCCTGTCCTTTGTCGTCGAGCACTCTGCACCTTCATGTTGGCCACCGCATGGTCCAGACACTATTGTCGCGCATGGCGGCAGGCGCGCACTTGATCGGGATCAGGCCCGGATCGCTCCAGCGGTACTTATACTAGCCGGTAGGTTTCGGGCCGAACATAAGGCCGCTTACGCGAACAGGCGCGGGGAGGAGAGAGCGTTTGGATTTCCTATCCGCTCCGCTGAGGTCGGCGTAACGAGATAGTGGGAGGGATTGGCCGGCCCCTCATGGGGTACCATTAGAGCTTCGGTGCTTTGCTGCGCCGTCCCCCGACCGCAGGCCAGCCTGCCCCCAGACCGAGTGAGACCTTGCGACTTGTGTCCCCAGATGTGTCCTTTTTGCTTCAAGATGGCTCGGCATGGTTGACGTAAGTACCGGAGAAATAAGTAAAAGACGCACTTTTGCCATCATCTCCCACCCCGATGCCGGCAAGACCACGCTGACGGAGAAGCTGCTGCTGTTCGGCGGCGCCATCCAGCTCGCCGGCACCGTCAAGGGGCGTAAAGCCGCGCGCCACGCGACCTCGGACTGGATGCGGCTGGAGCAGCAGCGCGGCATCTCGGTTACGTCCTCGGTGATGCAGTTCCCGTACAAGGATCGCGTGGTCAATCTGCTGGATACCCCCGGCCACGAGGATTTCTCCGAAGATACCTATCGCACGCTCACCGCCGTGGATTCGGCGCTGATGGTCATCGACTGCGCGAAGGGCGTGGAAGCGCGCACCATCAAGCTGATGGAAGTGTGCCGGCTGCGCGATACGCCGATCATGACGTTCATCAACAAGCTCGACCGCGACGGACGCGAGCCGATGGAGCTGCTCGACGAGATCGAGAAGGTGCTGAAGATCCAGTGCGCGCCGGTGACATGGCCCATCGGCATGGGGCGCGACCTCAAGGGCATCTATCACCTGGTGGAGGATCGCATCTACGTCTACATGGAGAGCGAGCGGGGCAGGGCGGGTACTAATCTCACGATCGACGGATTGCGCAGCGACGCGGCGCGTGAGCTGCTGGGCGATGATGCGCGGGCGTACATCGAGGAGGTCGAACTGGTGCGCGGCGCGAGCCCGGCCTTCAACCCGGCGGAATATCTGGCCGGCCGCCAGACGCCGGTGTTCTTCGGCTCGGCGATCGGCAACTTCGGCGTCGAGGAGCTGCTTTCGGCATTCGTCGCGCACGCGCCCTCACCGTTGCCGCGCGCCGCGGCGGAACGCACGGTCGATGCGACCGAGGACAAGCTGACCGGCTTCATTTTCAAGGTGCAGGCGAACATGGACCCCGGCCATCGCGACCGGATCGCGTTCATGCGGCTGTGCTCGGGGCGCTATATCCGGGGCATGCGCTTGTTCCATGTGCGGCTCGGCAAGGAAGTCCGGGTCGGCGATGCGATGACTTTCCTGGCTGCCGACCGCCAGCATGCGGAGGACGCCTACGCCGGCGATATCATCGGCCTGCACAATCACGGCACCATCAACATCGGCGACACGTTCACCGAGGGCGAGCGGCTCACTTTCACCGGCATTCCAAACTTCGCCCCGGAGATGTTCCGCCGCGCCGTGCTGCGCGATCCGCTGCGCATGAAAGCCCTGCAGAAAGGGCTGTCGCAGCTGTGCGAGGAGGGCGCCACGCAGTTGTTCAAGCCGCTGCGCAACAACGATCTCATTCTGGGCGCGGTGGGCCCGCTGCAGTTCGAGGTGGTGGCGTTCCGGCTGCAGGACGAATACGGCGTGCAATGCACGTTCGAGGCGGTCGACGTATTCACGGCGCGCTGGATCGTGTGCAAGGATGCGAAGAAGCTGGAAGAGCTGAAGATCAAGGCGCACGCGAACCTGGCGGAAGACCACTCGGGCGCGCTGGTGTATCTCGCGCCGACGCGCGTGAATCTTGCGTTGACGCTGGAACGCTGGCCGGACATCGTGTTCAAAGAGACTCGCGAGCATCTGGCGACGGGGTAGGTCGGACGCGACGACTGGAGCGAAGGGGGTAACCGTGAGATCAGTATTTTTGCGGCGGCCGGTGCTCTCGTGGGCGTTGTATGACTGGGCCAACTCGGCGTTCGCCACGACGGTGATGGCGGGCTTCTTCCCGGTCTTCTTCAAGCAGTACTGGGCGGCCGGCGCCGATCCCACGGTGAGTACTTTCCAGCTCGGCATCGGCAACGGTCTCGCGAGCCTGGTCATCGCCTTGCTTGCGCCGCTCCTGGGCGCGATGGCCGACCGTGGCGGCGCGCGCGTGCGGATGCTGGCTTTGTTCACCGTGCTCGGCATCGCCATGACGGCCGCGCTGTACTGGGTGGAGAAAGGCGATTGGGCGCTCGCCGTGGTGTTTTATGCGCTCGCCGTGATCGGCTTCTCGGGCGGCACGACGTTCTGCGATTCGCTGCTGCTCGATGTGAGCGAGGAGCGCGAGTTCGACCGCGTTTCGGCATACGGCTACGCGCTCGGGTATCTCGGCGGCGGACTTCTGTTCCTCGTCAATGTCGTGATGACGCTCAAGCCCGCGCTGTTCGGCCTGCCGGACGCGGCTGCGGCGGTGCGCGTGTCCTTCCTCACCGTCGCCGTCTGGTGGGCGGTGTTCACCGTGCCGCTCCTGCTGTTTGTTCGTGAGCGCCGTCCGGCCGCGCCGCTCGGGCCGCTCACCGCGCTGAGCGCCGGCTGGAGCGAACTGTGGGCGACGCTGGGGTCGCTGCGCCGCTATCGGACCCTGGCGCTGTTTCTGCTGGCGTACTGGCTCTACATCGACGGCGTGAACACCGTGATCAAGATGGCCGTGGATTACGGCCTGTCGCTCGGCTTCCCGGCCAGGAGCCTGATCACCGCGCTCCTCATCACGCAGTTCGTCGCCTTTCCTGCGGCGCTGGCTTTCGGGTGGCTGGGCGATCGGCTGGGAGCGCGAACCGGCATCCTGATCGGCATCGGCGTGTACTTCGCGACCACGCTGTGGGCGTACTTTCTCGACAGCGTGCTCGAGTTCTACGTGATGGCGGTCATCATCGGCCTGGTCCAGGGCGGTGTGCAGAGCCTGAGCCGTTCGTTCTTCGGCCGCCTGGTCCCGCCGCAGAAGTCGGGCGAGTTCTTCGGTTTCTTCAACATGATGGGCAAATTCGCCGCGGTGTTGGGGCCGCTGTTGATGGGATGGGTGGCATTGATCCTGCATAGCTCACGGCTGGCGATCGTATCGATCGCGGTACTGTTCCTGGCGGGAGGCATTCTGCTGTGCATGGTGAAGGAGGAGCAGCACGTGAAGGAGGCGAGCGCGTGAGGCGGGTCGTGATGCGCGTGGCTTGCATTGCAGCCGCGCTGCTGTCGATCTCCTGCTCGGCCCTCGCGCCGCGGCTCGAGCCGCCGAACCTTTCGGTGGTCAACGTCGAGTTGATGGAAGGCAGCCTGTGGGAACAAAGCCTGCGGGTGCGCATGCGCGTGCAGAATCCCAACGACCGCACGCTGCCGGTTCGCGGCCTGACCTACGCGCTCGAGGTCGCCGGCGAGGAGCTGGCGCAAGGGGTGTCCGACCGGAGTTTTGTCGTGCCGGCGCTGGGCGAGACCGAATTCGACATGACGGTCCGGACGAATATGGCGCTCGCGCTGCTGAAGCTCGCAGACAGCCAGGGCGGCAGCCGTGCTGCGGATGGCATCGAGTATCGTCTGCACGGCAAGGTTTCCCTCTCCGAAGGCGTGCTTCGCTCGATCCCCTTCCACCACAGCGGCACGTTCCAGTTGCAGTAACAGCAATAGCAATAGCAATAGGCGCGTCGGTGGACCATTGGGGCACAAGGATGTGCCCCCGCCGCCGCAGGTGGCGTAGGCGAGCAAAAGTCGCTACCGGCATCCATGCCTCCCGCGACATACCGTCCATCCTGGACATAACCACGCTTTTTGCTCGCCTCTTGCGAAGGCCGCTCCGGCATCCTGCCTCCCGCGGCATTCCGTCCGTCCTTGGACGTCGTCGGGCAGGAGCCCGATCCCTCGCTTAGACAAGGTACCAGGCCGCCGGATCGACGCGATAGTAAGCCGCCAGCTCCGCGTACAGCGCGCTGTGCTTGATCTTCAGGTCCACCGGCCGCTCGAAGAACGTCTCGGTGGCGACGGCGAAAAACTCCGCGGGGTCTTCCGCGCCGTAAGGATCGAGCACGGTCTCCTCGCCGCGCCGATCGGCGGTGATCAAGCGCTCGTATTCCTCCGTCATGACCTGCGACCAGCGCGTGTAGTCGGCGGCATCGCTCAGCCAGGGCGCGCCATTGGCGCCGCCGTCCTCCGCATCGAGATAGTGGGCGAACTCGTGGAGCACGACGTTGTAGCCCGAGCCTTTGTCCCGCAGGCCGGCCTCGATATCGTCCCAGGAAAGGATGATCCGGTGCGTTTCCCATGCCTGCCCGGACAGGATGCTCTCGTGCGCCGTGATGACGCCGGCTTCGTCCTGCTCCTCTTCCGGCACGATGAACGCCGTGGGGTAAAGCAGGATTGAGTACAGCGCCTCATAGACCCTGCTCGAACGATTGGCGATCAGGAGGCAGGCGTACGCGGCGATCGTCAGCTTCATCTCCAGCGTGACCTCGAGCCCGCGGCAGCCGATGAACTCCTTCTCGGCGATGAACTGCTGGATGAGTCCGTCGAGCCGCAAGCGCAGCGGGTCGGGAAGCCGATGATAGACCGGCAGCGCGGACGCGACGATCGCGCGCCACTCCTCAGACATCGGACGGGCGCGCACTCGACGCCGTTGCCGCGCACGCCACAACGGCCGGCCGATCAGGACCGCCAGCACGACGAGGATGACGCCCACGAGAGCGTAAGCGGGATTCAAAGGGCCGCCTTCCATGCGGGCGGTCCGGCAGCGCGTGACGAACCGGGACTCATGACGGCGGACATACTAACATCGACGTCTCATCGACGAAGAGGATTGGCGCCATGACTCCGGAAGAATTTCGCTTGCACGGCCATCGGCTGATCGACTGGCTGGCGGATTTCCGCGCGCAGCTGACCGCCGGCGGCTATCCGGCGCAATCTCAGGTGCCCGCCGGCTGGCTGCGAAGCGCGCTGCCCGCGAGCCCGCCCGAGACGGCCGAGGAGCCCGATGCAATACGCCGCGATCTCGACCGGCTCATCCTCCCTGCCTCGAGTCATTTCCAGCATCCCGCCTTCTTCGGCTACTTTCCCACCGGCGGCTCGCTGGCTTCGGTGCTTGGCGATCTCGCCAGTACCGGCCTCGGGCAGCTGGGCCTGAGCTGGGCGGCCAGTCCGGCGCTGACCGAGCTGGAGGAAGTGGTTCTCGACTGGCTGCGGCAGATGCTTGGCTTGTCCGCGGCATGGAACGGCGTCATCCACGACACGGCTTCGTCGGCGACTCTGGTGGCGCTCATCTGCGCTCGCGAGCGGGCCAGCGCTTACGGCGCGGCGCGCGGCGGACTGCAGGCGGAAAAGCAGCCGCTGACCGTCTATGTCTCCGCGCAGAGCCATAGCTCCGTGGAGAAAGCCGCGCTGCTCGCCGGCTTCGGCAAGGACAATCTGCGGCTCATCGCGACGGACGCCGAGCACGCCTTGCGAATCGACGCGCTGGAGGCGGCGATCGAGGACGACCTGCGCGCGGGCAGAAAACCGTGTGCGCTGGTCGCCACGGTCGGCACGACGGCGAGCACGGCCATCGATCCAGTGGCGGCGATGGAATCGTTGGTCCGCAAACAGAGCTTGTGGCTGCACGTCGATGCGGCAATGGCCGGCTCGGCGATGATTCTGCCCGAATGCCGCCGCTTCTGGACCGGGATCGAAGCCGCCGACTCGCTGGTGCTGAATCCGCACAAATGGCTCGGCGCGGCCTTCGATTGCTCGACGTACTACGTGCGCGATCCCCAGCACCTCGTGCGCGTCATGTCGACCAATCCCAGTTACCTGCGGACCTCGGCCGACGGCCAGGTGCGCAACTTCCGCGACTGGGGCATTCCGCTCGGACGGCGGATGCGCGCGCTCAAGCTCTGGTTCCTGATCCGCGAGCAGGGTGTCGAAGGCCTGCAGCGGCGGCTGCGGCGCGACCTCGCAAACGCCCAATGGTTGAAGGAGCAGGTCGACGCAACTGAGCACTGGCGACGACTGGCGCCCGTGCCGCTTCAGACGGTCTGCGTACGGCACGAGCCGCCGGGACTCGAAGGAGAAGCGCTGGACCGTCACACACAGGCATGGTGCGCGTGCATCAATCGCTCCGGCGCGGCATGGCTGACGCCGGCGCAGCTCGAGGGACGCTGGATGGTGCGCGTCTCGATCGGCGCCGAGGCAACCGAGCGCCGTGACGTCGAGAACCTTTGGCGGCTCATGCGGACTGAGGCCGGGCGGACCGCGGCCTGAAGCGCGCCACGCGCCGGCGCAGCTCCTCGGAATCTTCGCCGTTCGCGAGATCGCTGTAGCGCAGGTCCAGATACAGCCGCGTGATGACATCGACCTGTGGCGCGAGGTCCGGCCGCAGCCGCCGCACGCGGCGCGAGAAATCCAGAGGACCTTCATGCGCGAGCCGCTCGATCCCGCGGCGTTCGAGCCGGCGACAGAAGCGCCGATAAGCCTGCACTACCGGGTCGATGTGCCGGAATTCCAGCTCGCGCGCCAGCAGGATGCCGAGCAGGATCATCGTGACGATCAAGCCGCCCGCGAGGAGGACCGCCAGGGCCTGCCAATCCCCATCGTCGAGCCCCAGACGCTTCAACAGCTCCATCTGCGAGCGGCTGCCGAAAGCCAGCACCCGCTGGCGCCACGCCGTGTTGAGGGTGTCCCACGCGTATCGCAGGTTCGACAGCCACGAGCTTTCGCGCAACAAACGATCGGCCGCGGACGCGCCGGCTCCGTTCAAGCCCGCGGACCCGCGCTCGATGCGTTCCGGCGCCACGGCCGCGGTCGGATCGACGCGTACCCAGCCGCGTCCCGCGAGCCACACTTCCGACCACGCGTGCGCATCGGCCTGGCGGACGATCCAGTATTCGCCCAGCCGGTTGTACTCTCCGCCCTGATAGCCGGTCACCACGCGCGCCGGAATGCCCGCGGCACGCATCATCATCGTGAACGCGGAGGCGTAGTGCGCGCAGAATCCACTGCGCGTGTTGAACAGGAAATCGTCCACCGCGTCGGGGTCGAGCTTCGGCGGCGTGAGCGTGTAGACGAACTCCTGCTCGCGGAAGGTCCTGAGAATGGCCGCGATGTAGTCTCGTTCGCTCGCGGCGGCGCCGCGCATGCGCTGGGCAAGCTCGCGAGTGCGGGGATTGCGCTCGGACGGCAGCCGCGTGTCCAGCTGGCGCAGCGTCTGGCTCAGGTGAGTTCCGGCGGCGTAAGAGGTCCGCGAGCTTAGTTGCAGAGTCGTGGGCCGGTCGATCGGCGCGGAGGTGCGCAGCTGATAATCGAATGCCCAGTAGAGGCGGCCCTGCCAGGATTGCGCCATGTCGAGCGCAAACACCCAGTTGCGCCCCGACGGTTCCATCATCAGCGTGTAGTCGAATTTCGCTCCCGAGTACTCGACCGGGCCGCCGACTGCAAACGTGCGCGCCGCGCGCCAGATATTGCCGTCGAAATCATGTAGCACCGGCCCGCGCCAGTAGCGTTGTGAGGGCGGGGGCGCGCGTCCCTGGAAACGTGCGCGGAAGGCGACATCGTCCGATAGCGTCAGCTCTGAGATGTCGCCCGGGTTCATCTCTTCACTCAGACCGCTGGTGCCGCGCTCCTCGCCGGGGAGCGCCCAGAACGGGCCGGGAATGCGCGGAAAGAACAGGAACAGCACGAGCATCAGCGGCGTGGCCTGCAGCAGCATCCGGCCGCTCAAGCTCAGGCACTCGCGCGGCGTGAGCGTTTCGTGTGACTGAGTGACGCGCAGGAGCGAGGTGGTCGCGATCCACACGGCGAGCCCGTGGAAGGGCAGCAGCCAAAAGCTCTGGTCGCGCAGGAAGGCGGCCAGCACCAGGAAGTAACAGATCAGCAGGACCACCACGTGGTCGCGCGACTCGCGCGTTTCCAGCAGCTTCATGCCGGCCATCAGCGCGAGCAGGGCGGTGCCGGCTGCGATGCCGTTCAACGTACGGTAGGCGGTCAATACCGCGAGCAGGACGCCGAGCAGCACGGCGATTTTGACGGCGCGCGAGGGCAGGCGGGAGCCGCGCACCGCCAGCAGGATGCGCCAGCCACACAGGAGGGCGATACCACCCGTGATCCACAGAGGCAGGTGCGCGACGTGCAGGCTGACCGCCACACACAGGCTCGTGATCGTCCAGCTCAGCGGGAAGCGCCAAAGATGCGGGCTGGCGTTGCTCATCGGCGTGCGCCTTCGGTCTCGAACAGCGCGAGCGCCTCGAGGCAGCGGCGCCGGTGGGCGGCGCCCGAGTGAGCCATGATGTATCTGCCGGGCAGCCGCAGGCCGAACACACGCGCGCTTCGATCGGCGTCCACCACCCAGCGGCAGAGCTGTGACAGCCGCGCTTCCGTGCCGGGCTGGGTAATCGCATCGAAGTCCAATACGACGGGCGCCTGCGCGGCGCCGGCGTACTCCTTCACCATCAAAGGTGCGCCGCGCGCCAGGGCCTTCCATGCGATGTGGCGCATCGAATCGCCCGGCACATAGCTGCGAAAGCCGCGGAAGTCCTCGACCCCGCGCTGGCGCGATTCGATGGCGCCGAGCGAAGAGGAAGTATCCGGCGGCGGCGCCTGCTCGCCGGCTGGCTGCGGATAGACCACTGCTTCGACCGGGAGGTAGACCCAGCTCCAGGCGCGAAACAAACCGAATGGGAAGCGTGTACTGAGGGTCAGCCGTTCGGGACGCAGCACGCCGCGCCGCCGGGTCGCAACCTCGATGGTGGCGAGCGCCCGCGCCGCCGGTCCGATGCGATGAATCAGCGTCGGCGTGTCCTCGTCCCGATCGCGCGCGACCACGCAGGCGACGCGCAGCTCGTAGCGGCGCAACGCGCTGGGATTTTCCAGCCCGACCTGCAGCTTGAGCGTCTCGCCGGCGAAGGCCTCGCCGGCATGTACGCCGCTCACGATGAGCCCCGCGAGATTGCGGTGACAGTGATACATCGCCACCAGCCCGAGGCCGGTGAGCACGAAGGTGAGCGCGAAGCCGAGGCTGTTGTTGTAGTTCATCGAGCCCAGCAGCATCGCGAACACGATCGCCGCGTAGATCGCGCCGAAGCTGGTCGGCAGGATGTAGACGCGGCGCGAATCCAGCCGCACCGGTGCCCGGTCGGCTCCCTGGCGCCGCCGCGCCCAGCGACGCGCGCGTGCAGCCATGGCCGCCTTCAGAGTGCCGATCATTCCGCGATCATACCGTCGAAAGACGCCGGAACGGCTATGTCCCAGGATGGATCAGAATGGACGGTATGCCGTGAGACGACTGCAGGGATGCAGGAGGTACGAGTCCAGGGATGGACGAGGTAGGGCGACGCAGGAAGCCAAAGCCGAGAGCAACGCAGGAGCAGTTGCCGAGGCATGGATGCCGGGAACCGCTATGATGCCGCGCATATGACCACCGACCGGCCTTTCCAGCCCCCGCGTCCCGAACGTGTCGAGATTCCCGGTCCCGCCGGTCCCCTTGAAGCTATTGTCGATGACCCGAAGGCCGAGGCGCCGCAAAGCGCCTCATCCGGCCCGGCTGTGGCCGCGTTCGGCGTCGTGTGTCATCCCAATCCGATCCAGGGCGGCACGATGACTAACAAAGTCGTGCACACCGTGGCGCGCGCGTTCAACGAGCTTGGCGTGCCGACGGTTCGCTTCAACTTCCGCGGAGTGGGCAAGAGCGCCGGCCGCTTCGACGAGGGCAGGGGCGAGACCGACGATGCACTCGCGGCGATCGCGTATGGACGCAAGCGATGGCCCGGCGCGGGGTTGTGGTTGGCCGGGTTCTCTTTTGGCGGCGCTATTGCGGTACGGGTCGCGGGCAGCACCGCACCGGCGCTCCTCGTGACGATTTCCCCGGCAGTCATGCGGTTGAGCGTTTCAGGCCATGTCGTGCCAAGATGTCCGTGGCTGGTCGTGCAGGGCGACGCGGACGATGTGGTCGAGCCGCAGGCGATCCTCGATTGGACTTCGGACCTCGATCCTGCGCCCGCGGTAAAGATGGTCGCGGGCGCGGGGCATTTCTTCCACGGCCGGCTGACCGAGCTGCGGGACATCGTGACCGGGTTTGCGCGCGAGCATTCACGCTGAGGTAGCACCATGAGATCCAGACAAACGAGGTCGATCGGCATTGCCATGGCGGCGACGGCGGCCGCCGCGCTCCTGCTGGCAGTTTCCGCCCGGGCCGACACCATGCGCTGCGGAAAGTGGGTGGTGGACGAGTCGATGTCGCCGGGCGAGATCCTGGCGAAATGCGGCGAGCCCACATCGAAGGAAACGAAGACCGAGGATATCCAGGGCCGCACGCCGAAGGGCTACACCATCAAGCGCGGCACCACCACGACCGAAACCTGGATCTACGGCGGCGACGATTCCATCGCCATGAAGGTCGTGATCATCGGCGGCAAAGTCAAAAGCATCACCCGCGCCGAATAAACGGAATTTCACCAAGCCCATCTAACGAAAATCAGCGACCCCGTCACGAGGGACGGAGCTGATCTCAGACCTGCCCAATCCCGGCAACAGCGCCTAGTTGGTTGCATGAACGCGCTCCCCTACGGCCGCGCAGGGCGCAGGCTTTGGGTGGGGAGATATCCACAATTCTCAATTCAGCCGCGCCGTGTCTGCCCTGGCCCCCGTCGGCGAACAGCTCCAAAGATTTTAGGCACCATACGTTCCCCGGTTCTTGAAAATTGTGGGTATCTCCCCACCCAAAGCCTGCGCCCTCACCACCGGCCGTCGCGCCCCTCTCTTGTTAGTCGCTCAAGGAATCGCCACCGCTTCCAGAATCCTTTGTCCCACCGCCGCACTCGCATGCGCCCCCGTGTGCTCTTCCGCCGACCGCAACCGATGCGTGACCACTGCCGGCAGCACCGCCTGCACATCTTCGGGCAACACGTTCTTGCGTCCTTCCAGCAGCGCCCAGCTTTGACTGGCACGCAACAGTCCGATGGTGGCGCGCGGTGAAAGGCCCATGACGAATCGCCCGCTGGCGCGCGTGTAGGAGGTGAGTGCCTGTACGTAGTCGAGCAGCGCGGCAGAGACGTGGACCATCGGTACGCTGGCCTGAAGCTTCTCCAGGTCCGCCGCCGTGAGCGCCGCGCCCAGATGGGCCAGCACGGTGCGCCGATCGTGGCCCTGCAGCAGCTCGCGCTCATGCTCGGCGTCCGGATAGCCCAGCTCGATGCGCATGAGGAAGCGGTCGAGCTGCGATTCCGGCAGCGGAAAGGTGCCGACCTGCTCGCTCGGATTTTGCGTGGCGATGACGAAGAACGGCTGCGGCAGCGGGTGGGTGCGGCCGTCGACGGTGACCTGGTGCTCCTCCATGGCTTCCAGCAGCGCGCTCTGCGCCTTGGGCGTAGCGCGGTTGATCTCGTCGGCGAGAACCACCTGCGAGAAGATCGGACCGTGCTGGAACTCGAATCGATTGCCGGTGCGGTCGAAGATCGACACGCCGATCACGTCGGCGGGCAACAGGTCGCTGGTGAACTGGATGCGCCGGTAAGTCAGCCCGAGCGTCTGGGCGAGCGCGTGAGCGAGGGTCGTCTTGCCCACGCCGGGGATGTCTTCGATCAACAGGTGCCCGCGCGCCAGCAGGCACGCGACGCACAGCCGGATCTCGGCCTGCTTGCCGAGGATCACGCGGTTGATCTGCGAGAGCGTCGCGTTCAGCCGCTCGCGAAGGTGCGGGTCCAGTTGCAGCTGCGCATTCACCGCAGCGCCTCGAGCTGCTCGAGCTGCATGTCGAGCTGCGCCAGCTCGCGGGTGAAGTCGGCCACGCGCTGGCGTTCCTGGTCGACCACGGCCGCGGGCGCATTGCGCACGAAGTTGTCGTTGGCGAGCTTGGCCGAGCACTTGCGCAGGTCCTGCTCGGTCTTCGCCTTGCGCTTTTCCAGCCGTGCGATCTCCTCGCGGGGATCGTCGATGAGATCCGCCAGCGGCGCTCGCATCGTCCGTCCACTGACGATGGCCGTGGCGGACGGCGGAATGACGGTTGCCGCGGTGGCGAAGTGCAGCGCGCTGATATTGCCCACGGAGCTTACCAGCGCCTGGTTCGCGCGCAGCGTGGTCTCGTCTTCGGCATCGGCGGCGGTGAAATAGATCGGGATATTGCGGGCCGGCGGCACGTTGAGCTGCGCGCGGATCTGCCGCGGACCTTCGATGGCGGCCTTGATCGGCACGATCGCACGCTCGGCCGCGGGATCGAGCGGGAAATCACCGGCCTCCGGATAAGCTTCCAGCATCACCGTCTTGCCGGTCTTGCCCGCGAGCGGCGCCACGGCCTGCCAGATCTCCTCGGTGATGAAGGGCATCAGCGGGTGCAGGAGGCGCAGGTACGCTTCCATCACCGCGACCAGCGTATGGCGTGTCGCGCGTTTTTGTCCCGCGTTTGCCTCATCGGAGCTGAGCGCGGGCTTGCAAAGCTCCACGTACCAGTCGCAGTAGTCGTACCAGGCGAATTCGTAAAGCGCTTGCGCGGCGAGATCGAAACGGTATTCCGCGAGGCGGGCATGCACTTGCGCGGTGGTTGCGGCGAGGCGCGAGCGGATCCAGCGGTCTGCGATCGACAATTCCCCGCCGGGGCTGCAGTCCTGCCCGTGCGTGTTCATCAGCACGAAGCGCGCCGCGTTCCAGAGCTTGTTGCAGAAGTTGCGGTAGCCGGTGCAGCGGTTGAGGTCGAAGTTCAGCGTCAGCGAGAGCGGCGCGAGAGACGCGAAGGTGAAGCGCAGCGCGTCGGTGCCGAACGACGGGATGCCCTGCGGGTAGTGGCTGCGGATGTATTTTTCCGCCTTCTGCCGCTGGCCTTCGAGCAGCAGGCCGGAGGTGGATTTGCGCACCAGCGCTTCCAGGTCGATGCCGTCGATGAGGTCCAGCGGATCGAGCGTGTTGCCCTTGGACTTGGACATCTTCTGGCCTTCCGCGTCGCGCACCATGGCGTTGATGTACACATGGCGGAAGGGGACTTTGCCGGTGAAGTGCAGCGTCATCATGATCATCCGGGCGACCCAGAAGAAGATGATGTCGTTGCCGGTGATCAGCACGTCCGAGGGCAGGTAGGCGTCCAGGTCCGGTGTTTGTTCGGGCCAGCCGAGCGTGCTGAAGGGCACCAGGCCCGACGAGAACCAGGTGTCGAGCACGTCCGGATCGCGCGTCAGGGGTCCATCGTAACCTTTGGCGGCGGCCTGGCGGCGCGCTTCCTCCTCCTCGCGCGCGACGTAAAGATTGCCCGCGGTGTCGTACCACGCGGGGATCTGATGGCCCCACCACAGCTGTCGCGAGATGCACCAGTCCTGGATGTTCTCCAGCCAATGGTTGTAGGTCGTCACCCAATGCTCGGGGAAGAATTCGATCTCGCCGTCCGCCACGGCCTTGAGGGCCGGCTGCGTGACGGCAGTCCAGCCGCCTGGCCTGCCGTCGTCCTGCTGCTTGCGCGTGAGGTCGACGAACCATTGGTCGGTGAGCATCGGCTCGACGATCACACGCGTGCGGCCCGAGCGCGGCACGCGCAATTTGTAGGGCTTCTCCGCGGCGAGAAGTCCCTGTGAGTCGAGATCGGCGACGATGCGCTTGCGCGCCTCGAAGCGATCGAGGCCGCGGTACGGGGGCGGCGCGCTGTCGGCGACCTTGGCTTCGAGGGTCAGCATGCCGATCGTCGGGAGGTGGTGGCGCTGACCGACCTGATAGTCGTTGAAGTCGTGCGCCGGCGTGATCTTGACGCAACCGGTGCCGAATTCGCGGTCGACGTACTCGTCGGCGATCACCGGGATCGTGCGCTCCGTGAGCGGCAGTCTCAGTTGTTTGCCGACCAGATGCTGGTAACGCTCGTCCTGCGGATGCACCGCCACGGCGACGTCGCCGAGCATCGTCTCCGGCCGCGTGGTCGCCACCGTGAGGCTGCCGCCGCCGTCGGCCAGGGGATAGCGCACCTCCCAGATCTTGCCGTCCTCTTCCTCCGTTTCCACTTCGAGGTCGGACACGGCGGTGCCGAGCACCGGGTCCCAGTTGACCAGGCGCTGCCCGCGATAGATCAGGCCCTCCTCGTACAAACGAACGAAGACCTCCGCCACGGCGCGCGACATCTTCGCGTCCATGGTGAAGTAGCCGCCGTGCTGGCCTTCGGTGTCGGCATACGTCCAGTTCGCCGAGTCGCCCAGGCGGCGCATCTGCCGGGTGATCGTGGAGCCGGACTGCTGCTTCCATTGCCAAACGCGCTCGACGAAGTTGCGGCGCGCTTCCACGGCGCTCCTGCCCAGCTCATGGCGCGTCCTGCCTTCCGCCTGCAGCTGGCGCTCCACCACGATCTGCGTGGCGATGCCGGCGTGATCGGTGCCGACCACCCAGTTGGTGGTGAAGCCGCGCATGCGATGGTAGCGGATCAGCGTGTCCATCAATGTTTGTTGGAACGCGTGCCCCATGTGCAGCGTCCCGGTGACGTTGGGCGGCGGCAGCTGGATGCAGTAGAAGCGCTCGCCCCCGCCCGCCGCCGGGCGGGGGGCGAAGTAGCCCGAGGCTTCCCAGCGGTCGTACCAGCGGCGCTCGATCTCGTGCGGGGAGTACGCTTTGTCCATGGCTCACTTTATCGTGCGCTTCAGAGGGGCGCGCAAGGTCGCGTCGATGAGCTGCGGCAGCTCATCGCGCAGCCGGTCGCACACGCGCTCGAGCATCACCGCCTCCATCTCGCGCGAGGCGTTGTGCACCAGCTCCTCCGCGAGCTTCATCACCCGCGCCGACAGGTCCGCCTGCACGGCGCCCAGCACCGCTTCCGGCAGTCCCGTCCGGCCCGGGGTGACCACGTCCGTCAGGGTCGGGATGATCTCATCGTCCTGGACGTCGAATTTGGCGGCGTTGGACTTGCCGCCCCGCTTCTTGTTCTTCATGAGTCCTGGCCGATTGACAGGTTGTGCGACGCCGGCGTGATGCCCTGGTCGCGGTAATGTTTGAAGCGCGCGCGGCCTTCCTTGCGGCGCGTCGCGTCGCCGTCCAGCGGCTCGACGACGCGCTGGAAACGCGTGAATTCCTCCGGGACCTCGCGGCGCAGGTTGAGCAGCACGTCGTTCATCTGCGCCGGCGGGGGGCTCGCGGTGATCTGCACCGGCTCATCCGAGAAACCCTTGGCGCCGACGACCTCGTGCGGGATGAAGCTGCGGTCACGGAAGGTCCACAACAGTTTGTCCATCACGTCCGCATCGGCGGGGGAGTCGACGGCAATGCACACCTTATGGGACTGCAGGAACGCTTTCTCCGTGAGCCGGCACGCGAGCCGCAGCCACGACGTGTCGTCGGCCTCGTCTACGATGTAGAAGTCGACGCGGGTCACTTCAGGCACGCGCGCGGTTCAGCAGGAAGTCGAGCAGCAGGGGGACCGGGCGGCCGGTGGCGCCTTTCTTGTCGCCGCCGAGCCAGGCGACCCCGGCGATGTCGAGGTGAGCCCAGCGCAGGTCCTGCGTGAACTTGCCGAGGAAGCAGGCGGCGGTGATGGCTCCGCCTTCGCGCCCGCCGACGTTCGCCATGTCGGCGAAGTTGCTCTTGAGCTGCTCGGCGTACTCCTCGCCCATGGGCAGGTGCCACGCGCCATCGCCCGCGCGCTCGCCTGCGCTGCGCAATTCTTCGGTGAGCCTGGCGTCGTCGCACATGAGCCCCGCGTATTGGTTGCCCAGCGCCACCACGCAAGCGCCGGTCAGCGTGGCGATGTCGATGACGGTCTGCGGGTTGAACTGGCGCACGTAGGTAAGCCCGTCGGCCAGGATGAGCCGCCCCTCGGCATCGGTGTTGAGAATCTCGATCGTTTGTCCGGACATGCTGGTGACGATGTCGCCGGGCCGGGTCGCCGTCCCGCTGGGCATGTTCTCGCAGGACACCACGACGCCGACCAGGTTGATGGGGAGCTTCAGGGCGGCGGCGGCGGCGAAGCTGCCGAGGACGCTGGCGGCGCCGCACATGTCGAATTTCATCTCGTCCATCGCCGCGGACGGCTTGATGGAGATGCCGCCGCTGTCGAACGTGACGCCCTTGCCGACCAGCGCCACCGGCCGGGCATCTTTCGCGCCGCCCTGATACTGCAGCACGATCATGCGCGGCGGCTCCTGGCTGCCGCGGGTGACGGACAGGAACGAGCCCATTTTGAGCTTTTCGATCGCGCGCTCGTCGAGCACCTGCACCCGGATCGTCTTCTGGCGCGCGCCCAGCTCGCGGGCGGCCTGCGCGAGATAGCGCGGCGTGCAGATGTTGGCGGGGAGGTTGCCCAGGTCGCGCGCGAGCTTCACGCCCTCTTCGATACCCTGGCCGTCCGCGAGGCCGCGCTCGACTTCTTTGCGCGGCACCTTGTCCTCGACGCCGACGGTCAGCCGCTTGAGCGCCGGCTCCGGCGGTTTCTTGCCGGTCTTGAGATCCGGGATGCGGTAGAGCGTATGCAGGGCGGCCTCGGCCGCGAAGCGGCCCGCGTAGTAGGGCGTCAGGCCGTCGATCGATTCGTGCGCCAGCCAGGACACCGCATGGCGCACGGGCAGGTGTGCGAGCGCGCGAATCGCGGCAGCGAGGGCGCGCCGATAAGTCTTCGGGCTGTAATTCTTGCGCTGGCCCAGTCCGACCAGCAGCACGCGCTCGCTGGCGATCCCCGGCAGGGAATCGAGCAGCAGCGTTTCACCCAGCCCGCCCCGGAAGTCGCCGCGCTTGAGCAGCGCGCTCACGCGCCGGCGCGCGCGCCGGTCGATCTGATCGCCGGCGACGCTGATCTCACGGCGCTCGTACACGCCGACGATCGCGCAATCGCTGCGCATTTTGTCCGCTGAGCCTGCGACGGCCTTGAATTCCATGATTCGGTCCTCTGCTCGCATGGTATTGTTGCCGCGCGCGCGGCGCGCGGCAGTTTAGCCGATCCGGTGTGGGTTGTGCCGTCCATGAACAATGCAGATCTCAATGCTTCGCACGCTTGATCGCTACGTTTTCCGCGAAGTGCTCCTGAGCTGGACGGCGGTGACGGGCGTCCTGCTCGTCATCCTGGTGACCAACCAGCTGGCCGCGGTGCTCGAGCGCGCCGCCGACAGCCGCTTTCCTCGCGAGATTGTCCTCACCCTGATCGGTTTCAGCTCGCTCGAGAACCTCACCGTGCTGGTGCCGGTGGGCCTTCTCCTGGGCATCGTGCTGGCGTTCGGCCGGCTCTATCACGAGAGCGAGATGGCGGCCATCCAGGCGTGCGGCATCGGGATGAGGCGGCTGTACACGCCGGTGATGATGTTGACCGTGGTGCTCGCGGGTCTGCTGACCTGGCTGGCCCTGGAGCTGTCGCCGCGGGCGGCGCAGCGCGTGCAGGAGCTGCGGGCCGTGGCAACGCGCGATGCCCAGTTCATCAGCCTGGAGCCGGGCCGGTTCCGCAGCCTCGGCGCGTCGGGTGGGGTGTTTTACGCCGCCGCCGCGGACGATGACGGGACCCTCCGACAGGTATTCGTGAAACGGAACCGGGGAGAGCGGCTGGAAATCACCACGGCCGCGCGGGCCCGCCATATCGTGAGCGACGATGGCCTGCTCCATACCTTTATCCTCGAGGATGGCAGGCTGTATGAGGGGATACCGGGCAGCCGCGAGTTCCGGATCACCGAGTTCCGCGAACAGGGCATCCCGGTGCAGGTGCCCGAGGCCCGGCTGAGCTCGCGCAAGCTCGACCGAAAGCCGACCGACCTGCTGTTCGGGTCGTCCGATCTGGCTGACCAGGCCGAGCTTCAATGGCGGCTGTCGATGCCCCTTATGGCCCTGGTGCTGAGCTTCGTGGCGGTGCCGCTCTCGCGCCTTCGGCCGCGGCAGGGCCGCTACGCCCGCATAGGCTTTGCCATCCTGGCCTACTTCGCCTATTCGAACCTGCTGTCGGCGGCGAAGGTATGGGTGGCGCGCGGCGTGTTGCCGCCCGAGGTGGGGCTGTGGTGGGTTCACGCCTTGATGGCGGCCATTGCGGTTTTGTTGATGCTGCGCAAATGAGCATTCTCGACCGCTACTTCATCCGCACGATCGTGGCCTACAGCGCCATGGTGATGGGCGTGCTGCTGGCCCTCGGCGGGCTGTTCGTGTTCATCGGTCAGCAGGACGACATCGGTATCGGCAGCTACAGCGCCGCCGACGCATTGCTCTTTACGCTGCTCAACCTGCCGCAGCAGGCCTTCGAGCTGATGCCGATCGCGGTCCTGCTCGGATCGCTGCTGGGCTTGGGCACGCTGGCGAGGGCCAGCGAGCTGGTGGTGGTGCGCGCCTCGGGCGTGTCAGTGGCCCGTGTGGCGTGGGCCGTCGCGCTGGGGGGCATCCTCGTGGCCATCCTGACGGGGCTCGCCGGGGAGTTCGTCGCGCCTCCACTGCAGAAGTTCGCGCGCCAGCAGAAGATGTTCAGCAAGTCGGGCGAGATCAACATCGCCGGCGGCGGCGCCTGGGTGAAGGACGGCGACATGATGATCAACGTGGAAGAGCAGAACGGCGAGAACCTGTTCGGCGGCGTCTACGTCTTCCGCTTCGGCGCTGCGCAACAGCTGGCGAGCGTGGCCAGGGCAAGCAGCGCTACCGTCGTCGGCGGACGCACTTGGCAGCTCGACCGCTACAAGGAAACTCAGTTCGGCGATGACAGCACGGAGTCGCGCAGCGAGCCCTCGGCGACCTTGACCACGGCGGTCGATCCGGGCTTCCTGAGCCTCGCCCGCAGCAATCCCCGCGAGCTGCCGTCACTGGGATTGTGGCGCCTGATCCGCTATCTGCAGGCGAACGGCCTCGAGACCCAGACCTACGTCTTCGCCTTCTGGTCGCGCCTGGCGCGCACCTGCGCGATCCTGGTGGTGGCGTTGCTGGCCGTGCCCTTTGCGTTCGGTCCGCTGCGCTCGTCGGGCGCGGGAGCGCGCTTGCTCATCGGCGTGTTGCTGGGCGTGGGGTTCTTCCTGCTGCAACGAACGCTGGAGAGCGGCGCGATCGTGTTCGACTTGAATCCGATCGCGCTGGCTTGGCTGCCCACGGTGCTGCTGGCGGCGTTGACGGCGACGTTGATCGGGACGACGCGGTAGGGCGCCGCGCGTATTTGTTTGTCCACCGGAGGCCGGCGCGGCGCAGGAGCCGTTGTCGAGAAAGAAAGCAGCGCGACCGTTTTTGCTCCGTCAGTCCCGATCGCGCTTGCTTATCGCCCCGTTTGCGCTGCAAATTGTTGTCGTTAGCTCAAACCGGCATCTATCTCATGACCGGCGCCGGCGAGGTGCCGGTGCGCAGCATGTTCTGTTGCTCGTTCTTGATCCGTTCGTACACTTCCTCGCGATGTACGGCAACGTCTTTCGGTGCGTTGATGCCCAGGCGCACCTGCCCTCCCTTGACCCCCAGTACAGTGACCGTGACGTCGTCCCCGATCATGACCGTCTCATTCAATCGTCTGGTCAGAATAAGCATTTATCGATTCTCCTCACGATAGTCCAATGTAAATCCGTTGCCGCTCTCTGTCACAGCAATTGGGGCGAGCTTCTCGAGGCGCCCGAGGGCGGCGCGAACGTCCCGCGTGCTGAGGGCTCCCCCGAGCCTCAGCTGCGCAAGCCGCGGGTCCCGGATCAGGATCCGCTGGTCCGTATAACGCATGAGCTCTCCGAGCACGTTGGGCAACGGCTCGTCGAAGATTTCGATGACACCTTCGCGCCAGCGCATGACCTTGGCGGCGTCGAGCTTGCGCACCGGTTGCGTCAGGCCCATCGAGCTGTAAGCGACCTGCTGATTGGCGGTCAACGTCGCGGACCATGCCGGCGCCGCGCCATCCCGTCCGCGCTGCGCGACGCGCACGCTGCCCTCGGCCACCGTGAGCACGACGTCGCCGCTGCTCTTGCGATAGACGTTGAACTCGGTGCCGAGAACGCTGATCTCGCTGTTGTCGACGACTACGCTGAAGGGGCGGGCGGGGTCGGGCGCTACATGGAACACCGCTTCGCCTTCACGAAGGATCACCTTGCGCTCCCGGGAATCGCCGGCCCACTGCAGCCGCGTCCTGGTGTTGAGCTGCGCGACGCTGCCGTCCGCAAAGGTCACCGTCTGCGTCTCGCCGATGCCGGTGATATGGGTTTGCGCAGCCGGCGTCGTCGTACGCAGGCCGAGCCAGGCTCCAACTCCAACCGTCAGCGCTACTGCGGCCGCGATACCAGCGCCCCACAGCCGGCGCCGCGTCCTGGCCCGCGCACCGGCGGCCGAAGCGGCGGCGGGCTGCGGTGTCAGCGGGATGACGTTCCCGTGAGCATCGGCCTCGATATCCGCACCGGCGATGTCGGCGGGCAGATCGCTGGCGAGGGCCTCGACTACGGCATGGGCGCGGAACTCCCGCTCGTGCCGCTCGTCGCTCGCCAGCCAGCGCTCGAAGTCCTCGCGCTCGGTGTCGCTCAAACCGCCTTCCCTGAGCAGCACGATCCAGCGAGCGGCCTGCTCGCGGACGGCTTCTACAGTAAGGTTCTTCATCGACATATCGACCTCCACCTCATCGTCAATCGAGCGCGGGCCAATCGAGCCCCAGAGCCGACAGCCGTACCCGGCAGTGCGCCAGGGCGCGCGTCAGCCGCTGCTCGACGGCGTTCACGCTGATGTGCAATCGGTCGGCGATCTCCTGCCGTGACATCTGTCGGACGTAGCGCAGCACGAAGACCCGCTGCAGGTTCGCGGGCAGCTGCTCGACGATCTGGGTCAGCCATTGCAGGGCCTGTTGGGCCGCCGCCTGCCGTTCCGGCCTCGCCAGGTCGTCGGGGATCTCATCGAGCTGCCAGGCACCGGCGTCCGCCTCCTGGGCGGCCTGAGCGCGCTTGCGCTTCAAATAGGACAGGGCCAGCTTGGTGGCGGCGTCGAACAGCAACGCCTTCGGGCAGACCACCTCTTCGGACCGGCACAGCCGGTGGAGCTTGAGGTAGGTCTCCTGGGCAACTTCCTCGGCGGCCTCCCGGTTCCCGAGCATCCGGGCCAGGAACTGCTGAAGCTGCGCGCCATGGGCGCTATGGAGCCGGCTCACCCAATCGGTGCTCATCTCGCGTGCTTGCATGAAGCTTATGACACTGCCCATCGACCGGTTTCCGCTCCTGGATACCTCCAAGACCGCGCGGGTGCTCTTCCCCCCTCAAAAAAATCGATCCCGGGGTTGGAAGAGGGTCTAGGAGAGTGTCCCGGTCTGGGTTATGGTAAACCGCCTGACACAGCCAGCGGCGATGCCGGTGGGGTTGCCGTCAGACAATGGCAAGGTTGATCTACCGTTAAACCTGAATATAGAGGACTAAAAAATGGATAAGGTAACCATCAACTTGGCGGAAAAAGAACACGACGGCATGGAAAGCGAATTCGTTGAGTTGGGGGAAGTGTCGGAGGACACCAAGGGTGGAGTGTGGGGTAACAATGACGGGGGCGGCGCCTTCTGTTTTTGTTAATTTGAGCGGGCGTGCAGCTGCGAGGCTGCACGCCACTACCAATTCTTCTGGATGAAGAAGCTCACGACGCGTCCCACCGGGTCCATGTTGACGTAGTCGTAGCCCCATTCTTGATCGACGAACGGAGGGGCTTTGTCGAACAGGTTGGTGGCGTTGAGCGCCAGCTCCGTGTTGCTGAGCCAGCCAATTCTCGCAGCGGTTCTGTAAGCCACGTAGAGATTCACTCCTGTCCACGCGTCGACGTTTTGTCGCAACGCTCCCGGGTTCTTGTATGACCCGGTGTAGTCCACGCTCAGATTGATTCCCAGTCCGGGCATGTAGGGCCCTCGCTGATTCCACTCGACGGCTCCGCGCAGCCGCAGCCTGAGTGGATTCTGCGCGGTATCAACGATATCTATGGTGGGGGAAGTGTTCGTGACGGCCTGCTGGAAGTCGAAGACGTAGTTGCCGTTCAATTTGATTCCGAGCTGCCCGATGCCAGTCCTCAGTGAATGGTCCAGTGCCAGATCCAGCCCCTTGACTCGAGTGATCGCCAGGTTGCGCAACCGGATGTCGATCAAGGCGGCAGGATTGGTCACTTTGCACTGAGCGCGGGACGCGAAGAATTCCGGGCTGTCGCAGATGGCGTCGACTTCCGCCCGGGACGGGTTGCGCGTGATGACCGAGCCCCATTGATTCTCGTTGAGCAGGATCTGGAACAGCGAGTTGGCGCCGGGCTGGATGATTCGATCCTTGTAGTTGATCGCGTACCAGGTGAGCGATACGGCCATCCCCGGCGCGATTCCGGGCGTGAGGTCCAGCCCTGCCGTCCAGGTCGTCGCCGTCTCCTCATCGAGATCCGGGTTGCTGCCCTGGCGTACCAGAACCATCGATTGGTTAGTCGGTGATTTTGGGTCCGGAAACAAAGCAAAACCCGACAGATTTTGGGAAGTATCGTACAGATCGATCAGTTTCGGCGCCTTGAACGAGCTGCCCCAACTCGTGCGCAGCTTCAAAGACTTCAGCGGCGCCCAACGCAGTCCGACCTTGGGGTTGAAGGTGCTGCCGAAATCGTCGTACTCCTCGTAGCGGGCGGCGACGGAAAGCTCGAGGCGCGGCGGCACGCTCACATCGGCCGCAGTCCCCATCAAAGGCGCGGACAGTTCGGCAAACGCGGCCTTGACGTTTCGTTCGTAATACTGTGGACCGCGCAAATCCCGGAACAATCTTTCCGTGCGCTCCTCCGCTCCGACCGCCAGCCGCGTGGTCCCGGACGGCATGCGGAACAGCGGACCATCCATCATGAAATTAATCGTGGCAATTTCCGAGATCGCGCTGTTGCGCTGAGTGGAGCGAATCGCAGCCAACGTCAGGGGATTGGTATGTGAGCCGTCCCCGAAGGGGTTGAACGCGGTGGCGGGATTGGAATCTGCCAGGGCTGCATTCAGCGCGCCAACGTTGATCTGGTTGAGCGCTTCGTATCTGAGTTTTTCCTCTCCATAGGACGCGGAGAGCGTCGCAAGCCACTCCCTGCTCAGTTCTCTCCTGACGCCGAACGTTCCCGTCGTGTTCTCAGTCTTGGCCGTGCCCACCAGCGGACCGAGGTCATCCAGGAAGTTGTAGGCCACCAGCACATACGGAGAGCCGCCGAAGGGATCGACGAAGTAAGGATTCGAGGCAGGAACCATTAACAGCTGATCGCTGGCGAGACCCAGCCAGTTGACTTCCCGCTGGCTGTAGCGGCCCTCGCCAAACAGCTCGAAATGCTCGCCGATCTTCTGCGTCCCGGTGACGTAGACATTGTGCATCTCCTTGTCGGGCATCAGGTCGAAGACTTTGAAGGTGTTCTGGTAGTTGGTCACGCCCGGCAGGAGGTCCTGCGGCGTCAGTGCAGTCCCATCCTGCAAATAAGGTATGGCGAACGCCGGTTGAAAAGATCTCGGGTCGAGAACGTTGCCGGGGTTGCTGCGGAAAATCCTGTGGTTGGCCCCACCCAGCGACGTCTTGTCAGTATCGGCCGCGTATGCGCGGTCCGATGCGGACAGGGATGTGCGCTGCGAATACTGGTATGCGAACAGTCCTTTGCCGGTCCGCCAGTGTTTGCCGAACAGCTGTGCGACCATGGTTTCAGCGGCGCCATCCGGGGCGGTGCCAAACCGGGCCTGGGTTTCGGCGCCATCCAGATCTTCGCGCATGATGATGTTTGTTACGCCCGCGATGGCATCCGAACCGTAGAGCGCCGAGCTGCCATCGGGCAATACGTCTATGCGTTCAACCGCCGACCAGGGAATATTCGACACATCGACGAAATCGGCGTTGAGTCCGGCATTGGGCTGCCGTCGCCCATTCACCAGGACCAACGTCGCTCCTGCGCCAAGTCCCCTGAGATTGACCGCTGTCCCATGGCCGTAATTGCCGGTGCCGGTAAAGTCCTCGCCCTGCACCACTCCGGAGTTAAGTGGCAGTGTTTGTAAGGCGTCCTGCACGGTCGCGTAGGCGGTGCGCTTCGTCTCTCTCTTCGTCACTATCTCCAATGGGGAGATCAGGTCGAGTACGCCACGAATATAGCTGCCCGTCACCGTCAACTCGCCCAGAGAGATTGGTCCGCCGCTCGTCTGTCCGCCGATGCCTTGTTGCTGGCCTTGCGGCGCTGCGGATGCCGGGCTCGAAGGTTCCGCGGATCTGGCCTGGCCGGCGCGCGCCTCGTTCGGTCCCCAGATCGTCGCGCTCAGCTCGTTTTCGAACTCGAACGTGACGCCGGTGCCGGCGAACATTTGTTCGAGCGCAGTGGAGGCGGTCAGCTCGCCGGAGACGGCGTTGGTCTTGACGTCCTTGAGCGACTGGGTGAGGTATAGCACCTCCACCTTCGATTGCAGGTAGAACTTCGGCAGCGTCTCGAGAGCGCTGCCTGCGGGGATGTCGAGCACGACCTTGGGGCCGGCGGCCCGGGCGAGCGGCGCGGCCAACGCTGCTGCGAGTATCAGCAACAAGATGCTGAAGCTGGTTTTTAGACGCCGCGTACCCTCATTCTCCATGCGTCATACGATCCTCTGTGACTCCTGGTCCCACCCTCGGAACGCCACCTGCCCGGAGTGTGCCACGCCGTCGTGCCGCGGGCGAGCGATTTGTAGGGCCACGGGCGCGCTTCGCGCTTTTTGGACCCGCGTCCCGTTCAGCTATCCCTCAAGTAGAGCCTGCCTACGCCGCCGTCTGTTGCCGCGCGCTAGGCCAATGCTGCAGCCAAGCTTCGGCGTTGACGTACTGGAAGATCTCGACCGCGTCGCCGCCGACGCGGCTGGGGTTGCCGGAGAGAGAGGCCTCGAGCTTGCTGCGGTCGATCAGGTTTTCCCTTACCAATTGGCCGGTCAGCAGCAGCTCACGAATGAAGGGCAGATTGCGGCCGAGTACCGCCCTGGCGTACCGGTCGAGGCCGCCCTTGGTGCGGCGGACGACGATTTTTCGCGGTAAATCATGCTGGAAGGCCCGGCGGGCGACGGCTCGGTCCCAGCCGCCGGCCGTCAGCACGTCGGTCGGCGTGCGCAGGCACAGCTCGACGATCGGCTGCGAACACAATGGGGTGATCCGCTCGGCCTGCACGACCCCGAGCGGGTCGTAAAAGTCCATCGCCGGGAAAAGCAGCTGGAATGCATGCCAGAGCTTGCCGCTGGGCGTCCTGCGAGCCATTTGCAAGATCGGATGGACGAAACGCGCATCCGCCTTGACGGTCGCGATGACTCCCTCCGGGATGAGTTTCCTGAACTGTGCGATATCGCTCTCAACCGACCAGCGGTGTCCAAACGCCTTCTGCCTCAGGGCGTCGTCCAAAACCCGCCACACCGAGAGCCGATCGAGGCGCGCGGCATCCAGCGCCACTCTAAGCAGACCGGCGCCCAGGCCGCGCCGGCATAGATAGTCGCCGGCGGCGAAGCTCGCGCGTGCCTGGTAGAAGATCTGATCGCCCCCTTCGCCGCAGAAGATCGCCGTCGCCTGCCGGTCGCGAGTCAAGTGCGCTTCGCCGGCGCTGTTCTCGATGTAGTACCGGCAATTGACGGGATAGGCCGAGGGCGGTGCGTCGAGCAGGGTTTCCAGCCGGATCGCCACGTCACGCTCGCGCTCGATGATCTCGTAGCCTGCGTGCCGGGCGGCCAGTTGCGCGTAGGAGCGCTCGTCGGAGTCCGCTCCGGGCGAATAGTAGTTGACGCAGGCGACCGCGGGTGAGGAAGGCGCGTCTCTGAGGCAGGAAACCACGATGGATGAATCGAGCCCACCGGACAACGTGTGGATGATGCTGCGATGCTCGCCGGCCCAGGCGTGGACGCACCTGCGTGTGGTTTCGCGCAACGCCGTGGCCGCCTGCGCAACGTCTTCGATCACGGCGGAGTCGGCGATATCGAGCGGATTCCAGTAGAACGAGCGCGTGGCGCGCCCGGCGCGCCATTCGACGCATTCGCCGCCGAGCACCCGCGACACTTCGTTCAAGGCCGAGGCGTGCACTTCCAGGATCTGATAGCACAGGTGGGCGGCGACATAGGACCAATTGATCGAGAACGGTCCCAGGCCGAGCGCGAGCGCGTCCGTCATCAGCGAAAAGTAGATCTCGACTCCGCTTGAGGAAGTGCTCATGCATGGCAAGCCGACCGATGGATCTCGCAGCACGCGCGTGACGCTACGCGCAGGGTCGTGCAGAAACGCGACATAGCGACCCCAATAGCGCTCGATCAGGCGTCGTCCGCCGGTGGCGAGAATCTGCATGGACTCGTTTGTCGACAACGTCGTCGGCACGGCTCCGGACGCGGTGAACAAAGTTCCAAGTACCACGCCGGTGCTTCCATCCAAGGTGTAAGCCTTGCTGGTTCCCGATTGGACGCCGGCATGAAATACCCTCAGGCCCTCCTGTTCGAGCGCGACGGTCCACTGCGCGCCGCGGCCGTCCTTCGACAGCAGCCGCTCCTGCAGACGCCGTGCCGACTCGCGCGCACCGGCGTGGGCGTCATTCCAAACGAACGCTAGGTAGCGGAACACGGTGTCGGCCTGCGGGGAGAGAAGTTCATATCGCCATGATCGGTGTAAAGCGATGCACGTAGTCGGGGGTGTCGTTGAAGACGATGCCTTCGTGCTGTACCCAGCTGTGCGCGAGGAACGGCCGGGTCTGAACGCCGAAGACCCAGGTAGGAAAGACGCCGTGGCGGGCGAGGAATTCGATCAGCGCGAGAGAGTCGTACAGGCACTCATCGCGCGCCCCGAAGAGCAGGGGGCGCAGGTACAGGAACGCTTCCACCAGCTCGCGTGCCTTCGCCAGATCCACGGCGCCGGCGCGGCGGTGCTTGCGGCGCTGGACGTGCGTCACGACCGATTGAATCGGCCGCCAGCGCAGGCTCAGCCGGGCAACGATGGAAGCGCCGATGAAGCCGGCAATCTGTCCGGCCGTGGGGTCCGGCCGCGACTCCAGGTCTGCCTCGGTCAGTGTCGTCTCGGGCTGTGGCAGCACCAGTGGCCGGGCGTCTTTGCCGACGGCCGGGTCGGTCGTGAGCATGCCGCTGTCGATCATTTTCGTCAGCGGGCTCTTGGCCGGGGTGCCCGGCTCCGGTCGGACGGGTTCGCCGGCCTGACCTCGCGATCCTGCTGGCCATCCTTTGATCTGTGCCGCGAGAGCTTCCATCTGCCCGGGCCCGATGCCGATGTATTTGTCCCGCTGCAGGTCCAGCAGGACGACGTGGTCCTCCGTGACGCACAGATGGACATGCGGGTTCAGGAAATACTGCTGCATCGGGTGTCCGTGCCGTCCGATCCTCGGGGCGCTTGCGAACGCAAGTGTTCGCCGCCGGCCCGTATCGGTCAAGGCGCACGGCCGGGCAGAGGGTTTGGCAGTTACGGCTATAGCTCGCGGAGGCGCGGTGTGCGGGCGTGTTTGAAAGCGAAGCCCAGCAGCAGCAAACCGAGGAGGGCGTACGACCAAGCCGGCAGCGGGACGTCGGAATTGAGGGCGAGCGCCGCGCCGTAGAGGAACCGAATGCCGTTGATGTCGTCCGGGTCGAGCTGGCGGTTGATCAAGTCGTACCGACAGGCGCTGCCATCGAAGTCATTGCTCAAGTACCCGCACATGACTGCGTTGGGTACGTTCGAGTGGCCCAGGCCCAAGGCATGGCCGATCTCGTGCAGCATCAGGCCTTCGACGTCGTTTGAATAGGAGCCGCCGGGCGTCGGCAGCGGACTGCCTTCGGCGCCCGGAGCGATCTGGAAATTGTTGTTGGCCGCGAACGCGATGTCCCCGGCGAGCGGGTCCGGAAAGTTGATGTCATTGCCCGGAGGACCATAGCCGACGCCGCCTTCGAATCCGGCACTGAACGCGTAAGCTCCGATCCGGATGTCGATCGCCGTCGTGCCCGCGAATGGCGCGCCGTTGTCGGCGACCTGTGCGAACTTCACGTTGGCCGCCGCCGCCCAGGTGTTGAACGCGCGCTGTACGGCCGCATCGAATGAGCCGCCGCCGTAAGTTTGATCGATCGAGCTGCGCAGTGCTCCGATGGAGCTGGTGCCCGTCAATGTCCCGTCGTGATAGTGGCCGGTATCGACCCTGGCGCCATCGGCGATGACGCTCCAGGTGACCCTGGCGCCCGTGCCGCGCGTGGGGTCGTCCCATTTGCCGAACAGAAGTGAGTACGCCGCACTCGCGCCCGGCTCAGCCGCGAGTGCGGCCATGACCATGCCCAGACGGATGTATGACAATTGTCTGCGCATCGGAAATCTCTCGTGATCAACGCGGCGGGACTCTGGCGCGTATTGCACGCGCATTGCGTTACGAAGATATGTCAGGATTGATGGGTGAAATCCTCCGGTCCGTCATTCCATGCCGACGCCGCGCGCCGCCGTTTGTCCGCGCCGGGCTGGCGCGTCGCCGGTTTCGTCACGGTGTTCGTTCTGTTCCAGCTGTCGTGGGAAGCGGCGCGCGGGGGAGCCGTCGAGCGCTTCGTCATTCACGATCTCACGGTTCGTCCTGCCGTCCTGGTCATCAACCTGATCACTCCCGCTGTCCGGGCGCAGGCGGCCGGTCCGACCCTGCAGGCGGCGGGCGGCGGATTGAATGTCCGCAACGGCTGCGAGGGTCTGGAGGCGCTTTTTCTCCTCGCTGCAGCTTTCGCCATCGCACCGCTCGCCTGGCGGGACCGATTGCCCGGGCTGCTCGTCGGCGCCGGACTCACATATGCGGCGAATCAGTTGCGCCTCGTGGGCCTGTTCTACGCTTACCGGTCCGATCCCGGTTTGTTCGACCTGTTGCATTCGACGGTAACCCCGATCGCGATGGTCCTGGTCGTCGCGGCCTATTTCTATGTTTGTCTCAGCCGCGCACGCGCTTCAGTGGCCGCGGCTTAGCGCGTTGCTTTGGCGCATGGTTGCCGCGAGCGCGCTCGTATTCGCCCTCAAGTGGGCGATCGGCAGCGCCGTCGTTCAGGCGCTCACGCCTGCGTTTCGAGCCGTCTACAGCGGAATCGATGCCGATGTAAGGGTTATCGACATGCGGGTCGTCCGCAAGGGCGCGGGGGAAGCGCTCAGCATGCGGGTGGATCTGGCGCGCGAGATCCGGATCAACGGCTATGTGCTGCAGCCGCTCGGTCGCCAGCTCGGCGCAGGAGGCTGGTATGAAGTTACGCTGACCGTTGGCGGCGTCCTGCAGTCTGCGCTGATGACGCTCGTCGTCGTCCTGGCCTGGCCCGCGGCGTCCATGCGCGCGATGGCGTTGAGAATCGCGCTCGCCATGCCTCTGTGCCTGGGCGTCGTGCTGCTCAATACGCCGATGGCCCTCTCGGCCAACCTGTGGCGGCCGTTCTTGGATGAGCTTGGTCCGAACACCCTCACGCCGCTGGTGGCGTGGGACAGGCTGATGGAAGGCGGCGGCCGGCTGCTCATAGGAGTGCTGCTCGGCTGCGCCGTCGTCCGATGGCAGACGGGCCGTGAGGATCCCCGGCGCGAACGCGCCGGATGATCGGCCGCTACTTCTTTTCCAGCATCTCGCCCAGCGGGCGGAAGAGCGTGTCGTACTTGTAGCTCGGCAGCTCGAAAATCCAGCCGTTGGTCTTCTCGTTGAGCTTCTGCACCTGTGCGCGCACCTCGCCCGGGTCGGCGCCGGCCGGCGTGGCCTTGGCATCGGTGGCGATCTTTGGCGCATTCGCGTCGGCGGGCTTGTTTGCGTCGGCGGCGGGCTTGCCGTCCTTGTCCTGCTTGGCGTCCTTGTTCTCCGCGGGCTTGGGCAGGAAGCGCTTGTTCTGCGCCTCGTCGAACGCGAAAGCGAACTTCACATAGGCCTTCTCCGCTTCGGCGCCGCTGTCGGTGACCTTCACCTTCTGCTTGCGGCCGAGCACGGTGACGAGGGTGCCGTCGAACAAACGGAACTCGGCGCGCGAAACCCCCTGGTCCCACTTGTCGTCGGCCTTCGTGGCGCGCACGTCCTCGAACGACAGGTTGCCGAGGCTTCCCGCGCCGGCGTTCGCGCTGCCCGCGTGCGAGAGCTTCTTGCCCTTCGGCAGGCCGGGCACGGTGAAGTCGGTTTGCTCGCGTACCTCGCGCGTGATGGTGTATTTGTTCTCGCCGGCTTTCGCATCGGCCAGCTCCACGCGCACTTCCTGCACGCGCTCGGTCGGCAGATCGAACAGGCTCCGGTCGAGCCACACTTGCGGCTCGCTGTAGACGAAGATTTGCGGCTTGGCGAGATAGCTGGTCGCTTGGCCGTCGAGACGCACGTAGTTGCTGCTGTAGGAGGTGCTTTTGCCGACGATCAGGGCGAGCGGCGCGGAGAGCCCGCCAAGCTCGACGCGCTTGCCGGTGGCCTTGTCGCTCTTGACGTCCTCGACGCCGATCTGTGCGTAACTTTCGGGCGAGGAGGTCTTCACTTCGACGACCTCCAGCTCCGCGAGCTTCATCAGGAACTCGCGCAGCTTGCCGAAGTCCGCCGGGTAATTGTCGCGCTCCACCACCTGCCATGCCGATTTGTCCGGCGCGCGCTTGACCGTCACGAAGCGTTTGTTGCCCGCGGTGAAGACGCGCACCTCGTCGACATCGTTCAGCCCCGCCGCGAGCGCCGGCAGGATCTTCGTGCCGACGGCGGCATCGGGCTTGGTCTTGCGCAGCTGGCCCATCAGCAGTCCCACGCCCAGCACCAGGACGGCGACGGCGAACAAAGCGAGCAGTCGGTTACGGGAAATCACGGTTGTACTCCAGCGAAGAGTGTCGTTTGGGTTTACCGCGCCTGGCTGCGGGCGCGGCGGCGGCGCCAGAAGACGGCGCCGATCGCCAGGATCGACAGCAGCAGGGGGACCAGGACGATGTTGGCGATGCGGATGTTGCGGCCGAGGCGGTCGATGTCGCGATCGAGCCCGTGGCGCACGTCGCGCAGCTCCTTGCGGATGCGCACCTTCTCCTGCCGGAAACGCTCCACTTCCGCTTCCTGCTCCGGCGTCATGATGAGCGATGCATTGGCGTCCTTGCGGCTCGACTGCAGCTCGCCGAGCTTCTGTTCGGTGGTGCGCAGCTCCTGCTCCAGCTCCTTCTCCTTGGTGCGGAAGCGGTCCTCCGCCTTGCGCTTGATCTCGTCCACCACGGTGAAGGGCCTCACGAAGCTCGCGCGGCCGCGGATGCTGATGAGATCGCTGCTGCCGGCGAGGTTGTCGACCGCATTCATGACGAAGTCGCCATTGGACGCGAAGGCCTGCGACATGGTCTGGCCGAAGAAGGACTGCTTGCGCACCCACAGCATGTCGCTGAGCACGTCCGTATCGGCGACGAGGATCACGTTGACCGGCTTGTCGGACTGCTTGAGCCCCGCTGTCGCGGCCGGCGCGGCTTTCTGGTCGGCCGAGGGTCCTCCGGAGGCGGCGGGGGTGGTCTCGGCGCCGGGAGCGCCGTTGGGGAAAGCGGTCTTGATGGTGCCGGTCAGCCGGCCGGCGATGATCTTGCGCTCGCCCGAGGGCTTGAAGTCATCCCGCAGCGAAGCGGGGTCGGCCATCATCATGAAGCGATCGGTCGGGATCTGGCCGGCCTGCGTGCCGGTCTCGATCAGCGGCTCGAGCTTCAGGCCCGAGTCCTTGGCCAGCTTGAAGCTGCCCGCGGTGGCGAAGTTGACGCTGTTGATCGAGCCGGTGACGACGTCTTTTTTGTTCAGCGTGGTCGCATCCATGCCGAGGAAGCCGAGGTGGCGCACCGGCGGCATGCCCTGCTGGACGCTGACCATCAGCGCGTGCTCGACGTCGCCGGTGACCTGCTTGGGATCGAACTCGACACCCCAGGCCTTGAACAGCTTGGGGAGCGAGGAATCGCGCGGCGCCATCATCGCTGCGTACTGATCACGCTGGTTCATGCCGCCCTGCGCGGCCGGATCCATCTCGGCGCGCGGGTCGACGAAGATCAGCGCATGTCCGCCGCGCATGATGAACTGCTCGATGGCGAACTGGAGCTTGTCCGGGACGTTCTTCGGATGCACGACCATCAGCACGTCGATGTCGCTGTCGATCTTGTCCGCCGATTCCTCGATCGTCTTGACGGTGAACAGCTGCTGGATCTGCGACAGGACGACCCACGGCTCGCGCGGGCGGCCGGTCTGCGGGTTGAAGTCCATGTTCATCGGCAGCGCGCTCAGCAGGCCGATGGTGGCTTTCTTCGGCGTCGAGAGCTGCAGGATGAGCTTGGCGATGTCGTACTCGAGGAACTCTTCCTTGTCCGGCTGGAACACCTCGATGGCCGCCTTGCCGTCGGTGGAGTTGGTGCCGGCCAGACCGAAGTAGGTGGATTCCCCGCTCTGGCCGAGCGGCATCGGCGTGAGGCCCAGCTCGCCGGCGCGGTCCTCATCTTCCGAGAAGGGCTCCGGATCGATCACCTGCAGGCGGATCTTGCCCTTGGCGCGCGCGGACAGCTCCTCGAGCAGCTCGCGCACGCGGGTGGCGTAGATCTTCAGATACGGCGCGCGCTCGCCGGCGGAGCGGGAGAAGTAGAAGTACAGGGTGATCGGTTCTTTGATGCCCTTGAGGATGTTCAGCGTGCCCGGCGCCAGGGTGTACTGTTTGTTCTCGGTCAGGTCGATGCGCATGCCGCGCAGCGCGAAGCTCGACAGCATGATGAGGCCGATGAAGAGCACGGCCAGCAATGCCAGCGCGGTGCCGCCGTAGGTTTTGCGTTTGTTCAATGCCATAGCGTTAGTTGGCCTTTTTCATGTCGAGCACGATGCCGGTGGCGGTGAGCCAGAAGCCGATCAGCAGCCCGAAGTACACCAGGTCGCGCACGTCGATCACTCCTTTGGAGATCGACTGGAAGTGCGCGAGGAAGCTCAGCGACCCGATGGCATCGACGATGGCCTGCGGGAAGAAGGCGCGGAAGAAATCGAGCACCAGCGAGAACCCGCTCACCGTGAACAGGAAGCACACCACCACCCCGAGGATGAAGGCGATGACCTGGTTGCGCGTTGCCGCCGACATGCACATGCCGATCGCGAGGAAACCGCCGGCCATGAGAAAGCTGCCGAGGTAGGCGGCAACGATGGCGCCGTTGTCCGGATCGCCCAGGTAATTGACCGTGATCCAGATCGGGAACGTCAGCGCCAGCGCGATGCCGGCGAATACCCACGCGGCGAGGAACTTGCCCCACACCGCCTGCGACAGCGTGACCGGCAGGGTCATGAGCAGCTCGATCGTGCCGCTCTTGCGCTCCTCGGCCCACAGGCGCATCGAGATCGCGGGAATCAGGAACAGGTACAGCCACGGGTGGAAGGTGAAGAACGGGTCGAGATCGGCCTGGCCGCGCGCGTACAGCTCGCCCATGTGGAAGGTGAAGGAGCTGGCGAGCAGCAGGAAGATCACGATGAAGACGTAGGCGATGGGCGTGGAGAAATAGCTGCCCAGCTCGCGACGGAAAACAGCGGCAACGGTGTGCAAGGTAGAACCTCCGGAGTCGAACGCGGCGCTCAGGCCGTCATGGCGCGGAAGACGTCGTCCAGGCGGCCGGACGGAGTGCGCGCCGCCAGCTGCTGCGGAGTCTCGTCCACCACGAGCCTGCCTTTGGCGATGATCACGGCGCGGCTGCAGACCGCGTCGACCTCTTCGAGGATGTGGGTGGAGATGACGATGATCTTGCCGGGCGCCATCGCATTGATGAGCGAGCGCACCTCATGCTTCTGGTTCGGGTCCAGACCGTCGGTGGGCTCGTCCATGATCAGCACCTGCGGGTCGTGCAGGATCGCCTGCGCGACGCCGACGCGCCGCTTGAAGCCCTTCGACAGCGTCTCGATGCTCTGCTCGAGCACCGCCTGCAGATGCAGCTGCTGGATGACGGCGTCCAGACGCTCGCGGCGCCGCGCGCCCTTGAGCTGGCGGACGTCGGCGATGAAATCGAGGAACGCCCGGACCGTCATTTCGCCGTAGCTCGGCGCGCCCTCCGGGAGGTAGCCCATGCACCGTTTGGCCGCCACCGGCTCGTTTTCCACGTCGAAGCCGCACACCCGCGCGCTGCCGGAGGTCGGCGTCAGGAAGCCGGCGATCATGCGCATTGTGGTGGTTTTGCCGGCCCCGTTGGGGCCGAGGAAGCCCAGGACTTCGCCCGGTGAAACGCGGAAGCTGACACCGTCTACCGCGGTGAAAGAACCGTATCGCTTGGTGAGATTGGTGATTTCGATCATTCGCGCGGAAATTCCTGACGTTTGGACTGACTGCTGTGAGCGGCGGTGTGGAGCCCCTGAGACTGGCTATCTTGGCCGCGGTTCCCCAAAGCGCCATTAAATTTCTGTAAACGTGCCGGCAATGTTGCCGCCGGAATCGTCCGCGGCCACTCGCACGCAGCATCTAAAGGGGTCGGATTGTGTCGAGCGTCTCCTGCATTTTCAAGGCGTTTCCGCTCCCGCCGCGGGGCGGGGCGGCTGGATGGCGCGCGAGCGGACTGCGGATCTCGACGGGCCGAGCGCCCCACCGACGCGCCTACTGAAGCGTCGACTTATGTTCCCGCAGCACGCGGCGCACGTCGGTCACCGGAGGCCGGCCGGCCATGCGGCTGATGAGCTCGGGAAGCTCGTGCCACTTGCGGCCCCAGCCGAGCAGACGTTTGGCATCCTCGAGCACCTGCCGGTCCCGGTCCGAAGCCGTGCGCTGCGCGCCGCGCGCCTTCGAGCCGGCCGATTTCGCCTCGCGCCGTGCCGGCGGCCTGGCTGCGGCGATCTTCGGCCGCGTCATCTCGCGGGTGCCTTCGTCGGCCGGTGGTTTGCGCAAGTGCGCGACCTCCACGGTCCGCTGCGCGGTTTCCGCGGGTGCGGGCGGCAGATCGATCGGCTCGAGTATGTCTGGCGGAGCGATGGCCGTGTCGGTCTGTGCCGCGGGGTCCACCTCGGTCTGCGGCTCGGCCAGCGGGATGAAGCGGCGGATGTGCTGCGAGCCGACGAGGTTGGTGAGGAAGCCCATCAGCTCCAAAGCTTCGGCGAATTTGGCATCGCCCATCTGCACGCGGGCGGCGAGCTGCTCATGCAGCTGGCGGACTTTCTGCAGCCCCAGCTCGATGATCCAGCGGGAAGGGCGCTCGTGAGCGGGCCACGGCTGCACGCGCCGGTAGGCACCGTCGTCCAGCGCCGAGTACTTCAGGTGCAGCTCCAAGCTGGTGAGCCATTTGTCGAGCAGCTCGCTCAGGCGTTTGTCGGCCGGATTCACGCGTGGTCAAACCTGTCAACAACCCCGGGGCGTCGTTCTCCCGGCGGGCGGTGGTTGTCCAGTGGCGCTCCCACCGGGATTCGAACCCGGGTTTAAGCCTTGAGAGGGCTCCGTCCTAGGCCTCTAGACGATGGGAGCGCGGTGACTGGAAACGCGAAGGCCGTCGAGCGGATGGTATTATACGGGCCGCCTTCCGGCGCTCAAGCGGAAATCTCAGTTGAATCCAACATTTACCGGCGTGCAAGGTGGCGCTTCGCCAAGGGTTGTGCCGCGTTCCGAGCATCCGATCTCGCGCGGCAACGTCTCGCCCAATGCTTTGCGGGTGCTGTACCGGCTCAAAGAGGCGGGTTTCCAGTCGTTTCTGGTCGGCGGAAGCGTGCGCGACCTGCTGCTGGGGCTTGCGCCGAAGGACTTCGACGTCGCCACCAACGCGTTGCCGGAAGAAGTGAAAGATCTGTTTCGCAACTGCCGCCTCATCGGGCGGCGGTTCCGGCTCGCGCATGTGTACTTCGGGCGCGAGATCGTCGAAGTCGCCACGTTCCGCGCGGCGCACGACCCGGAAGCCGCCGAGCGCGACGAGGACGAGTGGCACGACAACGAAGAGGAGAGCGCACGCGCACGCAACGACAAGGACGGCCGCGTGCTGGATGAGCGCGGACGCATCCTGCGCGACAACGTATACGGCACCGTCGAAGAGGACGTCTGGCGCCGGGATTTCACCGCCAACGCGCTCTACTACAACATCGAGGACTTCTCGGTGTGGGATTTCGTCAACGGCTTCGAGGACGTGCGCGCGCGCCGCCTGCGCCTGATCGGCGACCCGGTGACCCGCTACCACGAGGATCCGGTGCGGATGCTGCGCGCGGTGCGCTTCGCCGCCAAGCTGGACTTCACGCTGGAGCAGGGCACCGAAGAGCCGCTGCGCAAGCTGGCGTACCTGCTCACCCACGTCCCGCCCGCTCGTTTGTTCGACGAGATCCTGAAGCTGTTCCTGGCCGGCTTTGCGGTGCGTACGTTCGCGCTGCTGCAGCAGCACGGTTTGTTCGAGCCGCTGATGCCCTTCACCCATGAGGTGCTCGCGCGCGAGCCGGACGGGACGGCGGCGCGCCTGCTCGCCCACGGGCTGGAGCAGACCGATGCGCGCGTCGCCGCCAACAAACCGGTGACGCCGGCGTTCCTGTTCGCGCTGCTGCTCTACGGGCCGATCGCGCAGCGGATGAACGAGGCGCTCGAGGGCGGCATGCACGACAACCAGGCCGCCTTCCAGAGCTGCGAGGATGTGCTGCGCTCCCACCAGGGCCGGATCACGATCCCGCGGCGCTTCGTCCTGCCGATGCGCGACATGTTTGCGCTCCAGCCGCGCCTCGCCCGGCGCATGGGCCGCAAGTCCCTGGTGCTGCTCAATCATCCCCGCTTCCGCGCCGCCTACGACCTGCTCCTGCTGCGGGCCGCCGCCGGTGCGGAGGACCCGGAGCTGGCCGAGTGGTGGACGCGCCTGCAGGCGGCCCCGGCACAGGAGCGCGAGGAGATGTTGCAGGAGAGCGGGGAGAAGTCCCATGGCGGCGGCGCGCGCCGTCCGCGCCGGCGGCGCAAGCGCCGCCGGGCCTCGACGCCCACATGAGCCGCTGGATTCCGGCGTACGTCGCTCTCGGCAGCAATCTGGACGATCCGCAGCGACAGGTCGAAGCGGCGTTCGATCGCCTGGCGCATCTGGCGCAAACGCGGCTCATCGCCCGCTCGCACCTCTATCGCGCCACACCCATGGGTCCGCAGGATCAGCCGGAGTTCGTCAACGCGGTCGCTGCGCTGCTCACTTTGCGCCCGGCGCGCGAGCTGCTCGGCGACCTGAAGGCCATCGAGCGGGAGATGGGCCGCGCCGATCCGGTCGTGCGCTGGGGGCCGCGCGTGATCGATCTGGACCTGCTGTTGTGGAATGGGGCGGTGATGGCCGAGCCCGGGCTGACGCTGCCGCATCCGGGCATATTGGAGCGCAACTTCGTCCTGTATCCTCTCGCCGATATCGCTCCGTCGCTGCGCATTCCACGGCACGGCCCGGTCGCGCTGCATGCCAGACGGATCGGGGCCGGCGGGCTGCATCGGATCGGTGAGTAACAGGCGAATGTCCGAGGACCCCGTGCACAAATACCTGGTCGTCGAAGGGCCCATCGGCGTCGGCAAGACCAGCCTCGCCAAACGGCTGGGCGAGACCTTCAGCGCCGATCTCGTCCTCGAGCAGGGCGAGGAAAACCCCTTCCTCGAGCGCTTCTATCGCAACCCGCGCGCCGCGGCGTTCCCGACGCAGCTGTATTTCCTGTTCCAGCGCGCGCGCCAGCTCCAGGAGCTGCGCCAGCAGGACTTGTTCGACGCGGTGCGGGTGTCCGACTACCTGCTCGAGAAGGATCGTTTGTTCGCGCGCATCACGCTGGACAGCGAAGAGTACGGGCTGTACGAGCAGGTGTTCGATAAGCTGGCGGTCGATCCGCCGAAGCCGGACCTGGTGGTGTACCTGCAGGCGCCGGCCGACGTGCTGATGGAGCGCATCGTGCGCCGGGGGATCCGCTACGAGCAGACGATCGAGCGCAAGTACCTGGAGAATCTGGTGGATGCGTACGCCCGTTTCTTCCTGGAATATGAAGCCGCGCCGCTGCTGATCGTCAATGCCGCCTCGATCGATCCGATCAACAACGACGAGCATTACGAGCTGTTGCTGCGCGAGATCCGCAAGGCGGGCAAAGGCCGTCGGTTCTTCAACCCGGGCGGGCTGAAGCTCTAAGCAATGCACGAACATCGTGGTATCGCAGCGTCTTGGGTGGGGGAGATACCCACAATTTTCGGGAACCGGGGAAGGTATGGTGTCTAATACCTTTGGAGCTGTTCGCCGACGGGGGCCAGAGCAGGCACGGCACGGCTGAACGGAAAATTGTGGATATCTCCCCACCCAAGACGCTGCAGATCGTCGCGAGCGTTTGTCTTTCAAGAACAAACGATCTCGGAGATTCTCGGCTTGAGCTGCGGGGTCGGGTGGAGGGTTTCCGGACCGTGTTAAACAGGGATGTTTAACCCGGAGCCCCCAGGGACGGGTTCACGGCGTTCCGGAAACCCTCCACCCGACCCCGCAGCTCAAGTCCGGCACAGAACCCGACATACATATTTCTTAAACGCAGTGCCATACGGCCGATGCCGGAGATGCACGGACATCTGACATCTGTGATATTGATTGTTCCACCCGACTCCGCCATCCTGCCGCCGACCATGTACACCCAACTCCAGATGCGCGATTCCGATCGCCCGCCCGTCAACATATCGACCCTGCGCCAGATGAAGGCCGCGGGTCAGAAGATCGCCTGCATGACCTGCTACGACGCGAGCTTTGCCGTGCTCGTCGATGCGGCGGGCGTCGACGTCGTGCTCGTCGGCGACTCGCTCGGCATGGTCATCCAGGGCCACGATACGACCGTGCCGGTCACCATGGAGCACATCATCTATCACAGCAAGGTCGTCGCCCGCGGGCTGTCCCGGCCCTTCCTCGTGGCGGACATGCCCTTCATGAGCTACTCGTCGAAGGAACAGGCGCTGACCAACGCTGTGCGCCTGATGCAGGAAGGCGGCGCGCGCATGGTCAAGCTGGAGGGCGCTGCCGGCCAGGCGCAGATCGTGGAATTTCTCGCCAGCCACGACATCGCGGTATGCGCCCATCTGGGACTCAAGCCTCAGTCGGTCCACAAGATCGGCGGGTTCCGCGTGCAGGGCCGCGAGAGGGAGGCCGCCGAACAAATGATGGCCGATGCCAGGACCCTGCAGGACGCCGGCGCCGACGTCGTGCTCCTGGAATGCATTCCGGCGACGCTCGGCGGTGAGATTGCCCGCCAGCTGCAGGTGCCGGTGATCGGCATCGGCGCAGGCCCGGACGTCGACGGACAGATCCTCGTGCTCTACGACATTCTCGACATCACGACCGGCCGCAAACCGCGCTTCACCCGCAACTTCATGGAGGGGCGGTCGAGTCCGCTGGAAGCGCTGCGCGCGTACGTGGAGGCTGTGAAGGATCGCAGCTATCCCGCGCCGGAGCATTGCTTCTAGCGGCGCCGTCCGGCCATGGAAACCGTCACGCGGATCCACACCATGCGCGAGCGCGTCGCCGGCTGGCGGCGCAAGAACCTGCGCGTCGCGCTGGTGCCGACCATGGGGAATCTGCACAAAGGCCACGTCGCCCTGGTCGCGGAGGCGCAGCGGCGCGCGCGCCGGGTCGTCGTCAGCGCGTTCGTCAATCCGCTGCAATTCGGTCCCAGCGAGGACTTCGACAAATATCCGCGCACCTTCGAGCACGATACACAGACCCTGCAGAAGGTTTCCGCGGACATCATGTTCCATCCGAGCGCGTTCGAGATGTATCCGGGCGGCCATGAGCGCAGCACGGTGGTGGATGTGCCCGAGCTGTCCGGCATCCTGTGCGGCGCATTCCGCCCCGGCCATTTCGCCGGCGTGGCCACCGTGGTGACGAAGCTCTTCAACATCATCCGGCCCGACTTCGCCGTGTTTGGCGAGAAGGACTACCAGCAGCTCGTCATCGTCAAACGCCTGGTCATCGACCTCGGCTTGACGCCGGAGATCGTGAGCGTGCCGACGGTGCGCGAGGCCGACGGTCTGGCGATGAGCTCGCGCAATCGGTTCCTGAGCCGCGAGGAGCGCCAAGTGGCGCCAAAGCTGTACGCGTCCCTGCTCGAGGCCCAGCGGCGCGTCGAGGCGGGCGACACGGATTTCGCCGCCCTCCAGCAGATCGGCATGCATACGCTGGAAAGCGCCGGATTCAAGCCGGACTACTTTGCGATCCGGCAGGCGAATGACCTGCAGCCGCTGCGCGATTCGAGCCGCGAGCTGGTGATCCTCGCGGCCGCGCGGCTCGGCACGACGCGTTTGATCGACAATGTCAAGGTGACGTTGCCTGCGAAGCAGTGACGGGCTCGGGCGCGTGCTGCGCCAGGGCCCACGCGACGTGCTCGCGCACCAGTGCCGAGGGATCGTCACGCCGCCGATGCAGCGCCGCCAGCACCGCCGGACTTCGCGGCGCGTTGCCCAAAGCGACTGCGATGTTGCGCAGCCAGCGCTCATGGCCGATGCGGCGGATGGCGCTGCCGGCGGTACGCTCGTCGAAGTCACGCTCCGTCCACGCGAACAGATCCACCAGCGCAGCGCCATCGAGGCCGTGCCGCGGAGTGAAATCCCCTTCCGCGGAAAGCCGCGCGTAACGGTTCCATGGACAAACCAGCTGACAGTCGTCGCAACCGTAGATGCGATTGCCGAGAGCGCGGCGGAATTCCACCGGAATCGCGCCGGGGTTCTCGATCGTGAGATAGGAGATGCAGCGGCGCGCATCCAGGCGGTAGGGCGCCACGATCGCCTGCGTCGGACACACATCGATGCACGCGCGGCAACTGCCGCAGTGGGCCGTGACGGGAGAGTCGACGGGCAGCGGCAGATCGGTGAACACTTCGCCGAGAAAAAACCAGGAGCCGGCGTGGCGGTCGAGCAGGTTGGTGTGCTTGCCGATCCAGCCCAGGCCGGCGTCGCGCGCCAGGGCTTTCTCCAGCACCGGCGCGCTGTCGACGAACACGCGGTACCCGAAAGGCCCGACCTGCCGGCCGATGCGTTCCGCGAGCGCCTGCAGCCGCCGGCGCATGAGCTTGTGGTAATCGCGCCCGAGCGCATAGCGCGACACGTAGCCCGACAAACCATCGTCGAGCACGGACTGCGGATCGCGCGCGCCGTCGGGCAGGTAGTCCATGCGCACCGAAATCACCCGCAAGGTGCCGGGCACCAGCTCGTGCGGGCGGCTGCGCTTCGTGCCGTGCCGCTCCATGTATTGCATGTCGCCGTGCCAGCCGTGCGATAGCCACTCCTGCAAACGGCTCTCATCCTCCGTCAGCGTCGCGCCGGCGATCCCGACGCGCTGAAAACCCAGCTCGCCGCCCCACTGTTTGATGCACGATGCAAGAGAGATGAAGGAGTCCGCGGTGGTCATGGCGCGTATTATTCATGAACGTTTGCGCGCAGGGATAGGCGGAACGTTTGCAGCGGCGCCGCGCAGCAGCGCAGTCCCGACCCGCGGGCCGTCGAGAGGGGAGGGTAAAGAGTTGCCCTCATTTCGCAAGGGAAAACGGCTTGCGCGCTGCGGACGGAATGCGGGTTGGCTGGCGGCAGAGGAGGCTATACTGCCGCAGTGCCGGCGCTCCCTCTCAATCTGTACACCGCTGCCCAAGTCCGGGCGCTCGATCGCTACGCGATCGAAAAGCTGGGCGTGCCCGGCTACACGTTGATGTGCCGCGCCGGTGCCGCCGCTCTGACGGTGCTGATGCAGCGCTGGCCGCTGGCGCGCCATATCCGGGTGCTCTGCGGCAGCGGCAGCAATGGCGGCGATGGTTACGTGCTCGCGCGACTGGCGAAGGCAGCCGAGTTGGACGTCGAAGTGTATGCGCTCGCCGACCCGCGCAAGCTCAAGGGCGACGCCCGCCTGGCGTACGACGAATGTCAGGTGGCCGGCGTTTCCATACAGCCCTACGAGCAGCAGAATCTCGCGTCCGCCGACGTGCTCGTGGATGCAGTCTTCGGCACCGGGCTCGACCGCCCGCTCGATGCCGGCACGATCGGGCAGATCGGCCGCATCAACGCCAGCGGCCGTCCGGTGCTGGCACTCGATCTGCCGAGCGGCCTGCACGCCGATACCGGCGCCGTCATGGGCGCCGCGGTGCGCGCGACGGAGACGATCTCGTTCATCGGCCTCAAGATCGGCTGCTTCGCGGGCGAAGGCCCCGACTACCGCGGCCAGCTGCACTTCGACGCGCTCGAGGTGCGTTCGATCCCGCCTGAGCTTGCGCAGCCGGCCGCAGAGCGGCTGGAGGTTTCTTTGTTGTCGAAGCGCCTGCAGCCGCGCTGGCGCAGCGCGCACAAAGGTGATTTCGGCCGCGTCCTGATCGTCGGCGGCGGGGCGGGGATGCCCGGCGCCGTGCGGCTGTGTGGAGAGGCTTGTCTGCGCAGCGGCGCGGGACTGGTGACGGTGGCGACGCGGAGGGAGCACGTCGCAGCGGTGGTCGCGGCTCGTCCGGAGCTCATCTGTCATGGCGTGGACGACGCATCGGAGCTGCGCGCGCTGATCGAAGCCGCCGACATCCTGGTCATCGGACCCGGTCTGGGTCGCGACGCGTGGGCGCATGCGCTGTTCGATGCGGTTATGGCGAGCGACAAACCGGCGGTGATCGACGCCGACGGCTTGAACATTCTCGCCGAGCGCGGCGGTGCGCAGCGCAGCGACCGTTGGATTCTGACGCCGCACCCGGGCGAGGCGGCTCGTTTGTTAGCGACGGACACGGGCGCCGTGCAGCGGGACCGCCTGGGCGCATTGCATGGATTGATCGACCGCTTCGGAGGCGTCGTTATCCTGAAAGGAGCGGGCAGTCTGGTCGGCAGGCCCGGCACGGTGCCTGCGCTTTGCGACCGCGGCAATCCGGGAATGGCGAGTGCCGGCATGGGCGATGTGTTGACGGGCACGGTTGCCGCGCTGCTGGCTCAGCTGCATGACCCGTGGGACGCGGCCCGGCTGGGGGTACTTGTTCATGCGCTCGCGGGCGATGCCGCCGCGCACGCCGGGCAGCGCGGCCTGATCGCCAGCGATGTGATTGTCCAGTTGCCTGCATGCCTGAATCCACGTTCGAGCTGAGCTTACCGGACGAGACGGCAACCGATCTCTTCGGCCGCCGTCTCGCGCGCGCGCTACCGAAGGCGTCCGCCCAGCCGTTCATCATCTACCTCGAGGGGCCTTTGGGCGCGGGCAAGACCTGTCTGGTGCGCGGCCTGCTACGCGAGCTGGGGATCAAGGGGACCGTGCGCAGCCCGACCTATACCCTGCTCGAGATTTATCCGATGGGCGGGCTGACGTGCGTGCATCTGGACCTGTACCGGCTGGGCGCCCCGGACGAGCTTGAATCGCTGGGTCTGCGCGAGCTGCTCGAGCCCGGCCACGTCTGGCTGGTCGAGTGGCCGGAACAGGGCCGGGGACTGCTTCCCGCCGCCGACTTGGCGCTCGAGATCCAATTCGAAGGCGCCGGACGCCGCGTCATCTTGAAGGCGGAGGGGGCGCTGGGAGGCTCTGTCTTGCGAAGTGTGCGGACGGGTGGAGCGAAGGCCTCTTAAGCAGCGGTTCAGGAACCGCGGCTATCTCTATAATTTATCTTGAAATCTCGCTTCCGGCCGGTTTACAGTACTGCGGCCCGATTCTGATGCGAGCGCCCGGACGGTCCTCCAAAAGCGACATTCGAGAATGCTTCGACCCCTCGCACTGCTCTTCGCTTCGGTCTTCCTGCCGTCGATGGTTCTCGCGGCTCCATCGGTCGAGGTACGGGATGTAAGGGTGTGGGCGGGGCCCGATGGCACTCGCGTGGTGCTCGAACTCAGCGGACGCGCCGAGCACACCCTGTTCTCTCTTACCGGCCCCGATCGCATCGTCGTCGACGTGGAATCGGCCACCTTGCATGCGTCGGCGCCCGCGGGCCAGGGCGTGATCAAGCAAGTTCGCTTCGGCGATCGCGACGGGAGCTTGCGGGTCGTGTTCGATCTCAACGAGCGTGTCCAGGTGCGCAGCTCGCTGCTTCCTCCGGCCGGGGACTACGGCTACCGCCTCGTGCTCGACCTTGGCAGTGCGATGGCGCGCGAGCCGACCCCGGTCAAAGTCGCCCATCCTCCGCAGGAGGGCTCGCGCGATCTGGTGATTGCGGTCGATGCCGGACACGGCGGTGAAGATCCCGGCGCCATCGGCCGCTCCGGGACGCGGGAAAAAGACGTGGCGCTCGCGATCGCCCGCGCGCTTGCGCGGCAGATCGACAAGGAAGAGGGCATGCGCGCGGTGCTGATCCGCGACGGCGATTTCTTCGTGAGCCTGCGCGACCGGCGCAATCTCGCGCGCAAGCGCAACGCCGACCTCTTCGTCTCCGTGCATGCCGATTCGATCCGGGATCGGGCGATCTCCGGCTCGTCTGTGTACATCCTCTCGACGGGGCGTGCCAGCAGCGAGGCGGCGCGCTGGCTGGCCGAGCGGGAGAACGCGGCCGACCTGATCGGCGGCGTGTCGCTGGACGACAAGGACAACATGCTGGCCTCCGTGCTGCTCGACCTGTCGCAGACTGCGACGCTGACGGCCAGCATGACCGCGGCCGAACAGGTGCTCGGACAGCTCGACCGCATCGGCGAGGTACGCAAGCCGCAAATTCAGCAGGCGAGCCTGGCGGTGCTGACTTCTCCGGACGTGCCCTCGATGCTGGTGGAGACGGCCTATATCTCCAATCCCGCGGACGAAAAGAAGCTGCGCGATGCCCGGTACCAGGAGAGGCTGGCAAGCGCGATCCACGCCGGCATCCGCGAGTATTTTTTCGACAATCCACCCCCGGGAACGCGATTCGCGCAGCTGCGGGCGGCGAAGAGGGTGGCGGACAGCTCCGGCGGGGAATAAGCGTCGCCGCCGTTTCGCGGACAAAGATGCCGGACCGCACCGGCGCAAATTCCGCTGACACGCACTTTCAGCGCGGACTGGTTAAACTCCGTCCGTGCCCATTCGCGTCCTCAACGCCGAGCTGATCAGCCAGATTGCCGCCGGCGAAGTGGTGGAGCGGCCCGCCTCGGTGGTCAAGGAGTTGATCGAGAACGCATTGGATGCCGGCGCACGGCGGATCGAAGTGGAGCTGGAGCGCGGCGGCATCGGCTTGTGCCGCATCCGCGATGACGGCAGCGGCATCTCGGCCGCGGAGCTGGGACTGGCACTGACTGCGCACGCAACCAGCAAGATCTCGGAGCTGGACGACCTGACCCACGTGGTCAGCCTGGGATTTCGCGGCGAGGCGCTACCGAGCATCGCTTCCGTATCGCGGCTGGTTCTCACCTCGCGTGCCGCTGGCGCCGAGCAGGCGTGGAGTGTGGGGGTGGCCGATGGCATCACCTCGGCTCCGGCGCCCGCGTCGCATCCGCCGGGAACGACCGTTGAAGTGCGCGACCTGTTCTTCAACGTGCCTGCGCGGCGCAAGTTCCTGCGGACCGAGACCACCGAGCTTCAGCACATCCAGCGCCACGTCGAGCGTTTGAGCCTGAGCCGTTTCGACGTCGCGTTCAGCGTGACGCACAACCAGCGCCGGCTGATGGCGTTCGATGCCGCCGCGACCGCGGCAACGCGCGAGCGGCGCGTGGCCCAGGTCTACGGGCGCGAATTCATCGAGCACGCCGTGCACTTCGAGCGCGAAGGACAGGGACTGCGGCTGCACGGCTGGCTCGGCTTGCCCACCTTCGCCCGGTCGCAGCCGGATCTGCAGCATTGGTATGTCAACGGACGGCCGGTGCGAGATCGTCTTTTGATGAACGGCGCGCGCACCGGCTATCGCGACGTGCTATTCCACGGGCGCCATCCCGCGTACGTGCTGTATCTGGAGATGGATCCTGCGCGCGTCGATGTCAACGCGCATCCGGCCAAGCTCGAGTTGCGTTTCCGCGATACCCGCGCCGTCCACGATTTCGTTTTCCGGACGGTGGAGGCGGTGCTCGAAGAGACGCGCCCGCAGTGGAGCGGCGATTCGGGTCCGGGAGACAAAGACTCGCTCGCGCCCGAGTCCGCGGACCTGCATGCGCGGATGCGCTACGAGCTGCCGCAGCGCCAACTCGGCATGCCGCTGCGAGAGCCCGCATCGACCTATGGCACCGCGCCCGCGGGCCCGATGCCTGAGGGGCTCGCGCGGCAAGCCGAATTCCTGCAGGCCGCGGCCACACCGCTCCAAGATGCCGCCGATACCGGCGGCACCGACTATCCGTTGGGTTTCGCGCTGGCGCAGCTGCACGGCGTCTACATCCTCGCGCAAGCCAAGGACGGTCTGATCATGATCGACATGCATGCCGCACATGAGCGCGTGATGTATGAGAGGTTGAAGAAACGGATGGCCGCGCAAGCGGCGCCACAAGCGCTGCTGGTGCCCATCACTCTCGCCGTTTCCGAGGACGAAGCCGAGTGTGCCGAGGCGCACCGCGATGATTTCGTCGCGCTCGGCTTCGAGATCGATCGACTCGGCCGCGAGCAGCTCGCGATCCGTCAGGCACCGGCGCTGCTCGCCGGCCGCGACGTCGGCGCCCTCATCCGCGATGTGCTCGCGGACCTGCGCGAGCACGAAGGCAGCACGCGCATCGAGGATCGAACCAACGAGCTGCTGGCGACCGTCGCCTGCCATGCGGCCGTGCGCGCCAATCGCAACCTGACGATCGCGGAAATGAATGCGCTGCTGCGCGAGATGGAAAGCACCGGACGCGCGGATCAGTGCAACCATGGCCGGCCGACGTGGACGCGGCTGACGATGCAGGAGCTCGATAGGGTGTTTTTGCGAGGTCGGTAGAGTCAGGACAGTCGTTCGGGCGACCCAACTAGAAACGAGAGATTAAGAGCAAGTAAGAGTTAGAGTAGGTATGGCGAGTCTGTGCCAGGCTTGAGCTGCGGGGTCGCTGGGTGGGAGATACCCACAATTTTCAAGAACCGGGGAACATATGGTGGCTAACACCTTTGGAGCTGTTCGCCGACGGAGGCCAGGGCAGACACG